>ERZ500997.421-NODE-421-length-11978-cov-5.545836_pt1 | contig 11978 bp, 10 predicted proteins | sample MGYA00248826_ERZ500997 | MGnify/ENA primary metagenome ERZ500997 (study PRJEB25958, sample SAMN03398524) | human skin metagenome | study: EMG produced TPA metagenomics assembly of the Human Skin Microbiome Metagenome (human skin metagenome) data set.
ATGTATATTACTGAATTATATTGATTTATATATAACAAACACATAGGAAAAATTGAAAGAGAGAAGAAGAAAAAAGTAAAGTAAAGTAAAGAATGATCAATTATTAATCTATAATAATATGAAAAAACAAGCAAGCAAGCAAACAAACAAACAAGTTCAAGCATCAAAATATTCATTCATTCATTCATTCATTGGTAAAAGTAATGAGAGAGAGAGAAAGAAATCGTTAAATTTTTCTTTTTTGTCGCCGAACCAAGTCAATACCAAGTTGAATAACAACAAACGAACGAGAAGGAAGGAAAAAAGTTTTGTACGCATAATAATGTTTTGTTCGCTCTCTATCGCTCCCATTTTTTTTTTAGAAAAATAAATGTTTTTGGAATCATGTAAATTCCATTGGCATAGTTTGCCTTTATAAATTCAATATATATTTCCATATTTTCCAAAGAAAAAAAAATCGTATATAAAACTTGCGGCTAGCCATAACAAAACTTGATCCGAATTGCAATGAATGCAATGAAAGTAATGAAAGCCAAAAAAAAACAGTTAACTACAGCCGGATCACCCGAAATCAATGTGTGATACAGAGAGATCATGAAGCAAAAAAAAAAAAAAAAAAAAAAACGCAAAGCACTTTTTTTTCCTCAATCACTCTTCACTCTATCATCCCTGTATTTTCTTTTTTTTTTTGTTGTTGTTGTCACAACGAAAAAAAAACTTTAATTTGTTAGCCGAACAGCAACAAACAAAAAAAAAAATTTACTGTTATTATTAGTGAATGGATAGAAGATGAATAAATAAATGACTAAACAACGAATGGTTAGATGGAAAAAAAATGAATGAAAAAAAATCAATATTACCGAACGAAATGAACGAACAAAACAAACAGGAAAAAATTCCGTATTAAAGATCAAAGGCCTGTCGCAGTTATTTTTTTCTGGCTATTTTTACTTCAGTAGAATAAGAAGAATAAGAAGAAAAAAAAACATTTTGTAAGAAAATTGGCCCCAATAAAAAAAAAAAATTGTGATAGCCAAGTGGAAAAAAAAGTGTTTAGCTAATCAATTTCTTTCTTTTCTTTCTTTCTATTTTTGTTGACTTCAAGTTTACAAATTCATTGATGCTTGATCAATTTTCTCTGTTTTTTTTTCTTTCTTTCAAAAAGTATCCATTGGATTCTTTATAATTTATATTCACATGCACACATATACACACACACACACACACAAACATTCAATATATATTGTTGAAAATCGAAATATTGTCGAATGTTGTTTTCAGTCATTTTCAATTGTTTCATCATCAACAAACAGAAAAAACACAATGTTGAGGATCTTGACAATTTTTTGTCCAAATTCGAATGTCTGTACATACCGTAAATAACTCATCTAGGTTCATTGATGTTGAAATAGTGTTCGAAATACATGACTCATATATATACAGAATTAACAACCAAAGAATGTAAACAGAATCGACTAATTCTTAAGGAGATTCTAAGTCAAAAAAAGCGATTCCGAAGAAAAAATGAGCAATCAAAATCAACGAAATAATAAAGGTAGTTCATCATCTTTATTATTTGTACTTGGTGCGGCGATCGGTGCTGCAGGTGCATTTCTTATTCCGAAATTATTCTCCGAAAACAATGAAGAATCAAGTCATCGATATTCAAATCGTGGAAATTGTAGCACTTCATCATCATCAACTGGATCGATTCCAATAAAACCAGCCGAAATGTGTGTCATTTGTCAAGATAAAATGGAACCACCAATGGAACAATTACCATGTGGACATATTTTTCATCAAAATTGTATTATACAATCATTGAAAAGTAATAATTTTTGTCCAATTTGTCGAATATTTCTTTCACAATCACAAATGAAAGTTTATTTGGATCGTATCAATGAATAATATCAATGTTATTGTCACCTGTATTGTTACACAACTATTAACCTTTACCACTCCGATGTCCCCTGAGAGGGGACATTTCAATGCAAAAAGTCAAAAAAATTTTAGGGTCGGATAATACACGTTTCGATAGGTAGACTAAGAATCTTCGAGTAGAATATAGCTAACATACAAAAGGCGTTCGGAGTGTTAAGGGTTAATATGAGATTACATTTTTGTTTTGTTTTTTGACTTTTCAATAAAGAATTTAAAAAAACTTTATCAATGATCACAATTCTGGATAATTATTTAGAAATTCTTGTAAAACAATAACCAAAATTGGATATTCAACAATAATTTTATCTTCTAAATTTCTTTTCAATGTCCATTCATTTTGCAGACGATAATAATAACGTCCGGATTTATGTTTTAATAATATTTGATATTGTTGTTGGCCTTGTTGTTGATATGGTGAAAAATCAAATTCTTCAATTTGATTCAAATCACTGTTATCATTATCATCATTGTTGTTGATTATGGTGGTTGGCTGTTCAATAATATCTTTGACTATATCAATCAAACGACCATTTTCGGAAATTCTATTCAGTTTGAAACAAAGCGGTCGATAATTTTGTTCGTTTGGTTCAATTTTCAAACGACAATTCGGAAAAATAAAATCAATATCCCAATAGATAGTTTTTTCCTTGTATAAATAGATAGATCTATTTGAACGTGAACGTTTAAATGCAATGGGCATTTTTTCATATTGAATTCGTCGTTTTTGACATTCTTGCGAAAAACGTATTACCCACTATATTGAAATATTGAAAATTATGAAATATGAGTAAAAAATTTTGTTCAAATTTCATACCGTAGATAAATCTCTTTTTGGATTATTCTCTACAATACGATTCAAATTTTGTATATATTCGGATCCTTTTTCGATAAAGCTAAAATCTGTTCCAATGAAAACATTAATTAAGATAAGAATCAGAATTTTTTAAAAAGTAAAGGAAAAGAAATTCACCTGAATTCAGATGACTTTCGTTATAATGTTTTAATGGAACAAATGAAAGTTGATCACGAATCGCCGAACATCCAGTAGTTTCTTTATGTTTTTTTGAACATTTTACCGAACAAGTTTTGATTGAACATCGTGGACAAACATATTTATGTACACTAATCTGACAGATGGAACAATTTTTTCGTTTTTTTCTTTCTTGTTTTGTGTTTATTTCTTCGACAAAACGATTAACCAATGATTCGTGATTTGGTTTATCGATAATATCACATAATTCTTCATTATTTTCAATGATTACATCTTTTTCATCCGAATCATTTCCAAAAAGACCAAAAAATTTATTTTCCATTTTTTTGTTCAAAACGAAAAAAATTGCACGTCTTGTGGAAACTTTCCGAAAACTGAGTTGAAAAAAAATTTTCTCGGAAATCTATTTTCGAAGAATTTCGAATTTTTTTTTCTTCGATTGATGATGATTATTGTAAAACATTTGCCATCACGAATTTTTAATGATAATCAACAATTCGATTACAAAAAAAAAATTCTTTTGTCCATTGTTTCAACAACAATATCATCATCATCATCGTAATAAGGATAATCACGATCCTAAAAAAAATAAAACCTACGTATAATGGTTGCCAACCAACCAACCAACCCTTCTTCTTCTTCTTTTCATTATTTACAATGGATTTTAAAAAGTTCAACAACTTTTATTTTTGTCTGTCCATCAGAATTGGCAATTGATGGTGGTGGATCAAACAATGATTGCCATTGTTGGCCGTCAGCGAAAAAAAACAAAAACCAGAAATTAATAATGATGATGATGATGTACGCCCAGACGTCTTCAAACCATGGTGGATTCTTCATTCTTCTTTTGTAATGTCAGAAGAGAAAAAAGGGCTAAAATATGAAATAATTTTTGGTTATGATGATGATCATCATCATTTTCACTTTTGGTTGTTCATATTTCATCAATTGAATTCAAAGAGTAAGCAGAAATATTTCAAACATACATTTCATTGGAAAAAAAAACCTGATATTTTCAAGGCAAACTTATTGTTTTGTTTTGTTGTTGAAATGTTTGCTATAGCCAGCAAGATACACACAGCAACAACAACATTGATTCGGTTTTGTTGGCTACATGGTCATTAACAATTCTGGTTTTTTTTGAAAAAAAAATCTTTCAAGTTGGCTGACCATGACGATAATTTCGTTCATGAAGAAGAAAAACAACGATCTTTTGATGATGATAATGTCCATCACCTTTTTTTTAAAAAACAAAAATATTCAACAAATGTTACAATGTTATACAAAATCATTAATTCTTGTTGCAAATTTCATAATCATTCTTTCTTTTTTTCTTTTCTTTTTTTGTCCAGAACAATTCAGCTCATCCTGGCCATTTTTTTCGTTTCGCTCAACATTCGATGGAATCCAGACACACACAGACATTCTGAATATATTTGGGAATAATTTTTGATTCTCGGTACAGGCAGACATTTCAAATTCTCGCTTCTCTCATCACAATGATCATTGTGTTTTTGGTGGCCAATTCAAGGACATTTTCTATCTTTCTTTCTTTTTTGGCTTATTGAATCAAACAAACGAAAAAAAGAAAAGAAAAAAGTCTGGATAATTTCATTGTTGTTATATAATTGTATGTGTGTGTGGAATCCATTGATATCATGATTGACATTGATGAATGAATTGGTCAATCGATATTGGCTCCTTCTTTTTTCTCGGAAGAATTTTTGTTACATCAATAATAGCGTAGACAGCAGCAGCAATATTTTGACCTTCAATTTTTTTTTCTTTCACCATCAATGTCAATGATGATGATAATGATCATCATCATTTTTTTCTGAATTTCAAATTGGAAGAAAAAAAAAGGTCAACCACCACCACCATCACTGCAGAATAACACTTTCACTTTGCATTAAATATTTTTTCTGATTTTTCGTTTTTGGCTGGCCAACCCGAATCAAAATTGAAAGACAGAAATGAAAACAAACCCCTTTTGCACTAATATGATGATGGTGATTAGTGTAATGAACCTGTTTTTTCATTTCGTAATTTCAAATTTTGTTGTTATAAATCTAATACTGGATACATATCAATCATTCTGTCAAAAAAAAAATAATGATTGCTATTTGCGATATTGAAATCGAAAAAAGACTCAACAAGTTTGTCGATTTTGTTGTTATTCGGGGTTGTTTCTGGTTACTATCTTGCTCGTTTGGCTATCGTAATGAAGAATGATTACGAAAACAAAACAAAACGAAAATTGTTATTCCAAATTATCTTCACTATCGCCAATATTATCAACCAAAATAAAAATAAAAATAAAAAACCTTTTAATTTTCGAAAAACGCAATAATTTTCCAGACAAGAATTTTTGTTATTTGGACACGCAATGTTTTTTTTTGTAATGTAAAACAAGAATATTCCGAAAAAAAAACTTTCCATTAACCATTACATTTCAAATGTCTTTTATTCCGGTACAATTAATGGTGCAATATTTTGCAATTTCGAGTTTCAATGAAGAACATTTGCCACCAAATGAACAAAAAAAACAAAATGATCAAGTACGATTACATTGTATTGCATCATATCATATTATATTCTATAGACAATCTTTTCGAACAATAGAATCCAGAAAAACTAACAAAAAAAAATGGTGATTACCATCATTTTATTGGTGGTGAATTTCAGCCAATAACTGCGTATTATTTTCGAAAAAAACACCAGCCAACCAACCAACCAGCCTTCTTTTTTTGATGTGTAGTTTGAATCGAAGAAAACATTCATTCGCTAGAATTCATGGTAGTTGTTGGTTTTGTCACATTTTGGGGTGTAATAGAAACGCCAACGCGCCATTTATATATACAAATGAATGAATGGTAAGCGAGAGAGTGAAAGACGCCATGATTATATTATATAATTTTAGGCGTCACTATCTGGTTTTTGTTTTGCTTTGGAAGTGGTGTTTTTGCTTTGCTTTGCGACACACAGCAAGCAAACGAACAAACCAACCAACCATCGATTCTTGATGAATATCATTCAACTTTGCGAATCGAATATATAATTTTGTTACACAACAACAAAACAGCAGCAGTTTGAATAGCGATCATGATTGAAATGATCAGCATTTCTTTCGTCTTATGCTTCTGCCATTTAATGATTATCATATAGGATGATGATATGATTATGATGATGTTGGTTGGTGGTAAGCCTTTCGCGTACATCAATGTTTATATATATAGAGAGAGGGAGAGAGAGAGAATGGCCATTTAATATTTATGAAAGTGTTGTCCACGAACATCAATGGATACAACCAACCAGTCAACCAACCACTATCATTTTGATTATCATCATACAACAACAACAACAACAACCGAAGATAGAAAAGACCAAAGTTGATATTGTTGATGATGGTGGTGAATTTCAAATTCGTTCGTCGCAAATTTCATATGTATTGCCATTGTTGTTGTGGTGGTGGTATTCGCTATATTCTATAGTACGAATACCCGGCGCCTTCAGAATAAGCTTTCTTTCCTTTTATCATTCACCATTCATTCATTCGTTGTTATTCTGGCGTCCATTCTTGTCTCTAGCCACCACGATGGCTGCTTTTCTTTCCTTTGTTGTTGTTGTTATTGTTGTTGTTGTTGTTGTGAATCAAACACGCACTCTATTTTTTTTCCATCAAAGATTCTACCATCTTTTGACGCATTATTATTATTTGAATATTATTCATCATTTTTATAACAAATAATCATTATAATTTGATTCATACGAATGTATATTATATGTTTTGATAATATTCATGTGATGACATTATTGGAAAAATTCTTTGAAATCAATTTTAAAGAATCGACTGAATAGCCAACCAAAAACAACCGAATAGCCAAATAGCCAAATAGGCTTGCCAAGCATCCAATGTTTTTTCTTTTCTCTCAATGTTTTTCAATGATCATCGATTTTTTTTTTGCTTGTTTTGTTTATATCAAACATCATCAATCGAAATCATCATCATCATCTAAATATTGATTATGATTATCCACAACTGAAAAAAAACCAAAAATATCAATGTTGTCATTCGAAAAAAGCTGTTGCTGTTCTTTGTTTTTGTTCAAAAAAAAAAATCATCAATTTCAGAAGAAAAAATTTGAGTATCTAGATTCGACAAATGTCAACTAATTGACATCCTAAGAGAATATCATCAAAATAACTAGCAACAGATTTGGATCATCTTTCTTTCCCCCACCAAATAAAAAAACAAAACAAAACAAAATCATTCAACTGTCATCCTCAAATAATCACTGTCATCCCCATTAATAATAACAAATAGGGTAAGTGTTTTGTTTTTTTTTTGTTTATGATTTTATTATCATTAGATTTTTTTTTACCAAAAATTACCAAAACAACAACAACAACAACATAACAATCAACATCATCACCATGACAATCCAATTCAATTTTTGGTTTTTTCTGTTCTTAAAATACCAATTCCTCAGGTCACTTGTTAGCAGATTTATTTATTTGCGTTTTGCGACAAAATATACAGGATTTTCATATGATTTTTCATTATTTTCATTCGGTGTTTGATTGGACCCAAACCTTCAATCATAATCATCATCATCATTTGGTTAGTAACGAATGTTTCTCTCTCTTTGTTGTCATTTGAATTGACGTCACATTTTTTTTTTCTACTGCTGCTGCTGCTGTTTGTTGTTGTTGTTGTCATTATTTCTGCTGCTTGTAACGCAAGATATTTTGTTTTTGTTGTTATTGCTCATTCGTTTTTCAATATATTAAAACGACAGACCGGTCGCATTTTCTCTCACTCTCCCCTACTGGTGGTGGACCACCACCGGTTTAGGATGGTTTAGTATAGTCGCATCTTCTCTTGTTGGCTAATAATGAATTACTTGCGCCCTTTTCAATGTTTTTTTTTTCTTCATCATTGAAAATGAATGGGAAGAGGGTTTTCAACTACATCTACCCATATGGTCCCAATATATAATCATTTGTTGTTGAAAAGATTCCTCTGAAATACCCCTGCTTCCAAAATAAAAACACATGTACATTCGATTCAGAGCTTAAATGATGATCCGCAGACGCAGCAAAGAAAAAAAGTGTAGATGTGAAAAAGTTCTTCGGGAGTAAAATAAAGACGCTCCCACACACATACACATACACCAAACGGTGATTATTGCTGTTGTATTATGTATTGATGTGGCGGCATCCAAAAAAAAACCTTCTTTTTTTCGTTTGCTGGGTTAGATAATCAAATGGCGTCTGTGATGATGATGGTGATGATAACACTTTTTTTTTCTTAATTGAAACGAGTGTACACCTCTCACACGCAAATAAACACACCGAGGGAGAGAGAGAGATGGATATTTTCACAACATCGATCCACCTAAACAAAAAAAAAATATGTTTGGTTACAAACAATACACATGTACATCTCTAGCATCATCATCGAATACCAAAAAAAACCAAACAGCCAGAACAAAATTGAAAACAACCAAAATGAAAACCATAACTGCGTAGGTTTTCAACATTGATGATGATGATGTTTAATGTTGTCGATGTCAATGTTGTCATCATCATCAGCATCCTTTTGATGATGTGGTTCGTTGAAAACAAAACAAAAAAAAATGATAACAAATTTTCAATGTCTTTGTCGACGACCATAACCAAAAACAAAACAAAAGCAAGGACAGAGAAACAAGAAAAAACAAGCTTGCGATGATTCTCGCTTTGGTTCCAAATTTTCCAAACTTGAGCTAAATTCTTGTCATTTATGGATTCTTTTTAAAGAATTTTTTTCGATTGCATTTTTTGATTGTTGTTGAAAAAGCAAGAAACCTTTTTTTGTTTCTGTTTAAATTCGTTATTACGTAAACGAATGGCAATTTCGTTTTTTGGTTTTGAAATTTCCTTTTGGATAGATGTAGTGTTAATGTGAGAGAGGTTTTTACGCCAACCAACAAAATTTTGGCTTAATTCAATGGAAATATTACGGCTACTTTGATTTTTTCTTGTTTTCTTTTTTTGGTTGTTTTTCTGGCAATTTCCAATGATGGTTGATGAATGGATGCGCGCAGATACTATTCCTATTTTTTTAATCATAATTAATTTTTTGTTTTGTTTTTGTTTTGTGTATACATCATTCGTTTGTTTCTTTAGAAAAAATGAATGTCTTGATTCGACGATTTTCCCAGTGAAATTTGTTCCCATTCGGAAACCAAAGGGTTAATTAATTGTGTTTATGGTGTATCCAGTGCTGGTGATGGAACGTTTCCAAAATTCTTAATTGAAAAATCAATTTTAAAAACTTGAATTTTCGAAAAAAATGTCGCAATCAGGCATCATCGTCATTATGAATTGAAATGGCAAACAACATCGATTGATTGAATCCACCAAAAAAAAAAATATGTATGCATAGCCTTCATATTCAAAGAATCAAATCAAATGAATGATGGCATCATCAGGCAGCTGCGTGTGTTAATTGTATGTGTTTTTTTGTTTTTTTTTGAATAACGATGTACACCTGAATTTTTTTCAAAAATTTCATTTTGTTTCTTCAATCGTACCTCTGAAAACAAAAAAGTCTTTGAGTAGAATCATCATTATCAACATTTACACAATCGATCAGAATCAAAGTGAGAGAGAGAAATCAGTTTTTGTGTGTTTGAAAAGTGTCTGATTTTTGATTTTTTTTTTTTGATTTTAAAATGCAACAATCGATCGATCGATCGATCGATTGGCTAGAAAACAAAACGATGAAAAATGAAAAATCAATCAACCAGGTAAGTTTTTTTTGATAATTTTTGTTTGCTTGTTTGCATTTTACCATTGTTTTTTCTCATGATGATTATTGAATAAAAGATTCTTTCTTTTCATATTGATTCAGCTTATTGATTTACCTGTGCACCCGTACAGGTAGATAAGCCTTATATTTTGCTATGTTTTCTGGTTGTTGTTGTTTTGGTAACCCCAAAACAACAATTCTTTTCTAATCAAATCAATCAAATCAAACAATATTGATCTGATTTAACACACATTTTCCGGTTCATTTTGACCAAAAATCATTGTTCGATGGGCAATGATGATAACCAAACAAAAAAAGCCAGAAAAAACAATCAAAATTTGATTCAATTATGTAGGGCGTTTTGTTTTCATTCTCCAGGAAAATTCCTAATCAATAATCATTGTTTGTTGTTTTTGCTGAATGAAACATTTTTTGGTTTGTTTTTGCTTGTTTCGCTGTACATATAAAAACCCCTGTTTTAAATCACTAAAATGTCACCAGTTGTCTAACCTAACCTAATACACTGTGGGTATGTTTGTTTGTTTATTGGTTACCCAATAAAACTGTTATAATTTTGATCACTTTTTGCTTTTTTCTCACACAGGATTTTCCTTTCATCTTTAGGGGGAGTTCCACCACCATCATCGTTCAATTCTCTCTCCGTGAAAAATATATGTGTCCTGGTTGACCGAGTGCCACTCTGGGTTCACATCCATTCAAATTGAAAACAAAACAAAAAAAACAGAAAATAAAATTGAAATTTCAAAATTTCAAAATTTCAAATGTGAACACAGCTGGTGGTATCTCTGTCAAACTGGACAATAAATTCATCGTTTTTCAATTTTTCGGACAACAAAAATCCGGATAAAATTCAAGGTTTGTTCCATCAATTGATTATGCTGTATGTCTTTTCCCTTTCCTTTCCATCCAAAAAATCAATCCAAATAATCAATCCGAATCCTTTCCAATCGAAGATTTTCCAATTCGAGATTTTTGATTTTCTCATTCAAACCAACACAAAGACACTATGGACTTTGTGTTGAGAAAATAATCTACAAAATTTCATTAGTATTCAGCAAATTTCATTTTCTCCCCCCTCTCTATATGTTTGTTTGCTTGAAAATTTTCTATATTTATTGTTGTTGTTGTTGTCGTCGATGTGCGTGTGTTTCATATCTATTTTTCAATCTAATCTTTTTTTTTTGTTACTTGTTGAATTTTGTGTACAGCAAATTAATCATTGAATCTGGCTTGTTTGCTTGTTTAGATTAATTAATTATGTACCAAAATGTTGATGAACCAGAAACCCCAAAACAGAAAACAGAAAAGAAAATGTTTTCAATCAAATCTTGTCATTTGTCATTTTGATATTCACTTTGTCACTTGTTTGTTTGTTGTCATTTATTCTTGTTATTGTTGTTGTTTGTTTGTTTCGTGTCACTGTATCGTGTTAATAACACCTCTCTCTCTCTCTCTCTCTCTCTTTTTCTGGTATCATAGATACTATATAAACCTAAATCTGAAATTTCAAAAAATTGTATTCTGTTTTGAAAAAAAACCCCCAGTATAACAGTGAAAAAAAGGTATTTTTCAGATTTTGATTTTATCGTCGAGTTTTTAATTTTTTTGATTTTAATTTCTTTTCTTTTCCCATTTCTAATGAATTTGAATATGAGTTTGGATCAATTTTACAAAATGAAAAATTGATTAAATGACACGATATGGAACAACAACAACAACAATCACACGACAGCAACAACATTGGAAGACATTGATTGATTGATACCTTGATTGACAACAACAACAAACTAATTTGCTTAGACTGATTACGTTTCAAATTGTTCGTTTGCATTTCAAAAAAAAAAATTTAAAATTTTAAAAATTCAACATTCATTATTCATTTGACTGTTCTGTGTGTATAGGGTTGGGATGTTGATTTTTTTAAAATGATAATTTTTTTTACTAAATACAAAAATATGTAAATGCAACAATTTGGAGCGCAAATAGTCTTGAGCTATAAAAAAAAATAATCCTTCCCAATTTGAAAATCCTTAATTTGACCGACCTTATTGACCATTTGACCATCGTACCTTGCATGATTGTTTTTTGATGAAATTATCAATTTTTTTGTTTAAAAAATTAATTAATGATTAACATTTTTTTCCAGCTTGATTAATAAAAATTATCGATTTTTCAATATTTTAATTAAAAATAATAATAATAATAATAAAATTTCAATAACCAAAAGAC
>ERZ500997.422-NODE-422-length-11973-cov-7.509649_pt1 | contig 11973 bp, 16 predicted proteins | sample MGYA00248826_ERZ500997 | MGnify/ENA primary metagenome ERZ500997 (study PRJEB25958, sample SAMN03398524) | human skin metagenome | study: EMG produced TPA metagenomics assembly of the Human Skin Microbiome Metagenome (human skin metagenome) data set.
CATCAGTTAAAATAATTACCTTGTTTGAATAACCCCACTGAAACATGTTATTTTTTTTTCTTTGCCTCAAATTATTATTAATTCTATTTACTTTTTTCACCCTTCGAGGTATTTTATTCAAAAAAGGTAATTATTTTAACTGATGATGAGGTTAATCAATGAAGAAGAAGAAAAAAACAGAAAATTTTACCCAATACAAATGTTTTATTTTCATTTTTTTATTCTTGTTTAAATTAAATTAAATTAAGACCATAATTCATTGGTTGAAAATGTATGGTGACAAGGTCATAGGAGCTTTATGAATTTAATTTGATTTTGTTTTCGTTTTCTCTCTGTCTCTTTATCCCCCAAAAAACATTTGACATTTAAATCGTTCAAATTGAATTTTTTCGGCAAAAAAAAATGCTTGTGACGATCGAATTGAATTTGTGTTTGATTTTCGAATCGGATGAATTCAATTCAATTTTCCGAATTTGTCGATAAATGTTTTTTTTTCGATGAAAAAAGCGCAATGTTATTCAACGATAATGTTGTTGTTGTTGTTGTTCCAAGTTTATTCGAGCTGAAGTTATCAATCAAAATTTAACATCATCAATGTGCTACTGATGATGATGATGTTGGAAAGATATTTTTCCCGAAATGGGTATGATATGATTATTTTTATATAAAGTAAATAGAGCACATTCGAAATGACATTTACACAATGATCTTGTAAAAGATTTTAAATTTTTAAATTTTTTTTTGAAAATTTTTTCAATTCGTCCATTATGAAAACTTTTTCCTCTCCTGCTCTTACTTCGAAAAAGTGATCATCATCATCATTTCAATAAGAAATGGTCTTTGTTTTTTTCATTTTGTCAACTAGGCCACTTAAAAGCCAACAACAACTGAAAGGCGCCAAAAAAAAATTAACCGAAACCACTTGAGCGTAAATTGTCATCGTAATAGAATATCTGTAAATGTCCATTGAATGAATTTGATGAAAAAATTAGCTAAAAAACAAAGATCATGGTAAAAGAAGACAAAAATTTTCCGAATGGACATACAACAACCATTTACACTATATGGAAAAAGAAGTTGGCACTTTCGTTTCTTTTACACAGGAAAAAAGGATTGCCTGATGACAACAACATCATTGCATCAACATTAGCCGTTGGATAATGTTGTTGATACAATGATGATCATATTATCATCATCATCGCCGTTATGCAACTACATATTTCAAACAAACAAACAAATAAATAAAAAACAAACAAAAGTTAATGTTTGAAGTGTTTCAAATGACAATTCATAAGAATGATTCGTTTGAATTTTTCATTGCCTTTCACCATAAAAAAAACATGTCAACCATGTACACACACCTCATAAATTTCATTATTCATATGTTGTTGTTGTTTTTTTTGGAACATATCTTCTATAGATGAAATGATGTCATCATGAATCACAAAAATATTAGCTTCAAATACATCTAATGGATATTGTTGTGTGTGTGTGTGTGTGTGTGTGTGTGTGTGTGTGTTATTCATTGTTGGATAATGGATCACACAACATTCGAATAAAAATCATAGATGCGTCAAACATAAAGTGAACATCTCGGTTATATATTGTTTCATATGAAATACGAACACAAAAAAAAAAAAAAATAAATCTAACGGGATGGTAAAGGCCCAAAACCTTTAAACGATTTCTCTCTCTCTCTCTCTATCTCTCTTGGAATTGAGATTCTAAATGTTTAAAAAGTTTCATACAAATAGATTCATTCGAGCTTAAAGTGTTTTATTATGACTAGTATAACATATATAGCAAAATGATCATAATGATGATCGTATACATTCCCCTATACCTTTCCCCTTATCATGCATCGATTAACAATGATGATTTTTATCATTTTCATTACACTGTTTGAATTTGAACATTTAAAGCGTTTGATCAAAAAAAAAAAAAATTATTTATGAAATTTAATGATAACGATCATCTTGATGATGATGATGATGAAGATGATAATAGTTTTTTAAAGCGAAAAAAATAAATAAATTAATATGATTTACGCTTGTATATTTTGTTTATTTCATAAACAAAACAAACAAAAAACGAAAACAATATTTATTATGATTATTATTGTGATTATTTACTTCCAGTAGAATCATATAATGATTTGTTACAAATAAAATGACTTAATTTACTCTACTATAGTGTTTTAGGCAATTAGCCAAATATATATTGTTCATCGATTCATCATATGTAATGTTTTTTGGTTAGTAATTTTCATCCGTTGATGACATTGTTGTTTTTTCTGGATGGCTAGAATCAAAGACAAAAAATTGTTCAACAAAGCGAATTTTTTTTTTAAATCATCGTTAAGAATGAATAAAACAAAAGAAATGAAATTAATTGTCATTTTTCATTTCTTTTTTTTTCTTCTAAAAATGAATTTCTATTGTTTAGAACCCCTATGGAACATTGATATTGTGTTTCATCTTTGTTTTCATTCATTTTCAGTAATTAATATTTTTTTATTCAATTACATTTATGATTCCATTTATGGAATTTTTATTTTTGACAAAAAAAAACAAAAATATTATAATCATCATATAAATATTATACAATAATCAAAATTTAATGATTACTATAAGTAGTACTGGTCGATTGTGATGATAAATGTTTAACACCTTCCAATTTTTCAAAATGTTTTCTTGAATTTTTTATATTGGTCAATGTTGCTTCCGATGCTAATAAATTAGAATTGATTAAGAATATGAAATAGTTTTATTTTTAAAGATACTTACGAATCGATGGATCCGACATAATAACCATCACATATGTATTGGGTGTAAATTCATCGATGAATGCAGAAAATTTGGAATTTTTCACCTCCATCGATTGAAATTGTGCAGTCGATTTGCTACAGCTTAATTTAAATTGTTTAATTATGTTTGAAACTTTTTCAAATCTCTATTTAAAAAAAAATTATTATTGCCATAAATTAATCAAATGAATTTTATCCAATAAACAAACATACATTAATATCAGCATGTCGACGTCGTTCACAATAACAAATGACCAAAAATGTAGCCCTTTCAAATAATAATACTTCATCGGCTTCGATTATATCGGCAAAAATTCGTAATTGATTTTCAAGATCTTCAACGTTTGGTACTAATGAATAAACAATAGCCGACCAAGCTTGATATAATGTTTCATCCCAAATCGAAGTACGAAAGCAAATACATTCAAGTGGTTGAGACATTTTTTTCAGATATATTTCACGATCTTTGAATATCTATTCACAAAAAAAAAGGTTCATTAATATGATCATCCTCAAAAATAAATCTTATCAAAATTTAATTACAATATCACGTTGATCATCCGGAATAAGATCCATTTTATGTATCAAACAAAATACTTTGGTATTATTCGAATATTCCATTATCCCTTCCAAACAATTTTGATAATATCGAACATCTTTTTCGATTTCTCTTGATTCAACATCAAATAAGTAGATTAAAACTTCAACATTTTTGAAAATATTCTTTCATGATAATCATTTAAAAAAAGAAAAATTTATATTTGATTCATCATTTTTTCTATTACTAATGTTATATACCTCACGTTGTGATGCAAAATAATTTTCCATGAATGCTTCCTGACCACCACAATCCCAAATATTGAGAACAAGATTGCCAAGAAATCGAACATGTGAATGTTCGACATCAACTAAAATTGATTTAAAAATTAAAAGTTGTTTTCCAACAAAAAAAACTGATGGACAAACTTACTTGTCGCACCTAATCGTCGTGTATCACGGGCAATATAATTGGCAAATATTATCGATCGCATACTGGTTTTGCCCGAACCACTTTTACCCATTAATAAAACCTTTCATAATTAATTTTGATTAAAATCTTAAGTGATTCAAATTGAACATCTTACTAACCTTTTTCTTCATATTTTTTTTTTATTATTATTATTCGTTTGTTTGGCGTAACTGAAGATTGCCGAGCCAAAAAAAAGAGTTAATTATAAACACAATCGTTTTATTGTGATGAAAAATATATGCAATTTGAACAGACGTCAATTAAAGTTGCATGATGATGAAATCGAAAAAAAAACTCACAAAGTACGTAAATTTCCAAAATGACAAGTAAGATGTTCAAAATTTTAAACAAAAACTTATTATTTTTACTATTTTTGCTATTAGATTTTAAATTTTATCGTACAGGTAAAGCAGTTATTGAAAGATTTCCCGTTTCAGCAAAACTAAAAGATTGGAATATCGAATGGAAAGATTATAAACCTGTGCCGGTAATTATCGATTTTGGTCAAAAACCATGGGCCGATCCAGATATTAAAGATGTAAATTTTCATCCAAAATGGAATGAATTAGATGCAAACATTGATCGTCGAAGTCATTGCGGCAAATATTCTATCGATAAAGATGGCTTTCCTTTAAATCCTACCGGTAGAACAGGTGTTATGATGCGAGGTCTTCTTGGACGATGGGGACCAAATCATGCTGCCGATCCAATTGTAACCAGGTTTGTTGTCATAGTTTGATTATAAAATTGTCTAACATGAATTTACAGATGGAAACGTGATGATTCCAACAAAATTATCAAACATAAGTCAAGTGGCAAACCGATTATGCAATTTGTTGCCATTCAAAGGAAAGATGTTCTTGAATGGGCAATTCCAGGGGTTGGTATTTTATAAATTTCACTATAGCATCGATATCTGATTCGTGTTTTATTTTGTTGAATATTTAAAGGGAATGGTTGATCCGGGTGAAACAGTACCTGAAACGTTGAAAAGAGAATTTTTCGAAGAAAGTCTGAATTCTATGGAATTATCATCATCTGAACTTGATAAAATGAATGATAGATTGAAAAAATTTTTCACTCATGGACAGACAATTTTCAAAGGTTATGTCAATGATCCACGTAATACGGACAATGCATGGATCGAAACAGTTGCCGTCAATTTCCATGATGACCAAGGAGACATGCTTAATTCATTATCATTGAAAGCCGGTGATGATGCAAGAAATGTTCGATGGATGGACATAGATCGAGAAACAAAACTATATGCTAATCATTTAGATTTTATTGAAACAACAGTTAGAAATAAATGTGGGCATTGGTGAAAACCTTTATTTTTTTAAAAAATATCAATTAAAAAGCTTCTATGATGTACGTTTGACCACTTGTAAACGAGCATTTGGAGAAAGTCCAAGTACAAATAATGATTTGGTCATATCTTCTTCAGTGAATGGTGGTCGAAGAGGCATTGTAAATGTTATGTTAAAATCGATATTCTTCTGAGTTACAATATAAGCCCGAACGGCTGAAAGTACTTCTTTGTCGTCGAATTCTTCAACCACTTGAGTACCGTCCAATAATCGAATTGCCAATTTAGTTTTACCTGTTTTGGAAGCTGTAGATACAAGACTCGGTTTGGAAGGAGTTATGACTGCGGGTGACGTTGAAGGATTCGCTCCCGTCGGAATACCTTGTGCACGGGCACGACGTTCAGCTTTATCAAGCTCAATTTGTTTAAGAATTTTATCTCTTGCTGCTTTTTCTTCATCTTTTTCACGTTTTAAACTTTCTATATAATTTTCTTGTTGTTTACGTTGTAATTCATCACGAACTTTTCCCATATCTTTTCCCTCACGACGACGTTGTAATTCTTTGATTCGTTCGGCTTCTTTTTCTTTTTCATCCATTTCGGCTCTTCTCTGTTTAATCTTTTCAGCATATGCTTTCTTTTTGGCTTCAATTTCTTCCGGCGTTTTCCCTTCATCTGCTTTATCTTTTGATTCAGATTTTTGATCATTTTCAGTCAATGTTTTTACCGCTTCTTCAGCTGTTCCATTATCAATAGATTCGATTACAGATTCTAATGTTGCATTTTCTTTTAATAATTTTAAAGCCCCATTTCTACAAAAAATTAATCGAATGAAATTTTAATTTCCAAAATATTAAAAAATAACTTACATAAGATTCTCTTCAAATCCCATTTCGATTAATTGTTCTTTAAGTACCGCATGTGATGCCATCCTTATCTTGATTTTTTTCTTGTATTCTAGATGTCAACCAATTTTCGCGGTGTAATTAAATGAATAAACACAAAAAAACAACTTCAAAATTTAGATGCAATGATGAACAATCAGTTTTTATTTGGCAGCTGCTCAAATCACCATATCGATTGTGACCGGCATGTGTGTATGCTGTTTTTATAGTCACATTCATTGTGAATTTTTTTTATTCTGAAAAAAAATTCAATTTTGTTTTCTTCGAAATCTTAATTATGAAAATGGGCAAATCTTCGAAACGATATTTTTCCTCATCATCCTCATCATCATCACATTATCATCGGCGATCAAGATCGCCAGATTCAAATCGATCATCTTCACATGGTAAATCATCTTTGCATAGTAGTTCAAATAGATCGTTGACATCATCATTCGATACGAATAAACATGCATCGGAAAAACTAAAGAAAACAATCAAGGAACAAATTGGTGAATCAAAAACAGAAACAACATCTAGTAAATTATTCTTACCAGTTGAAGAACAAATAAAACTGATGAATAAAATCGATGAAATCAATTATGATCCATTCAAACCTAAAAATTTTATTAGTAATCGATCGGCAGGCAAGAAAACTGGTCAATCATCAAGTAATTCAAATGTGAACATAAATTTGGCAGATATACCATTGCCGAAAGATATGAATTCATGGCATGAAAATGCTCGATTATTACTTGCGCCAAAGTTACTGGAAGGAACCAAAGAATCACGACAACAAAAATGGAAAGATAATTTATTATATTATGGTAAAAAATTATTATTAGATAAACAAAAAAAATGAAATCGATACATGTACATAATATGATTTTTGCTTATGGGTGAATGAATATTTTTACCATGCATTAAATGATAATAATAATTTTCGTTGATGATCATTTAATCTTTTCGTTTTTTATAAGAACTTCTATTTTCATATGTAGCCGATGATGCTTCAGGTCGTTTACTTGCTTTTTTGACTTCGGTTAAAAATTTATCCAAACCAAATGGATCATCATCTTCTGGTTGTTTCTCGAATTGTATTGGTCCATCACGTTTAGTCGAACGATCAGCACCGGAAAATTCTTTATCAGGAACAAATCGATTTTTTGATAATTGTTCTAATTCATCACCATATACTTCATTATCATTCTTTTTTGTTGGCCTATAAATATTCTGTGACATTGCTTGTGCTGATCGCCATGGTTTATCATAAACACTATAATCTTCATCATCACCAAATCCAGTGCCCAGACCTTTGGCCTGATTAAATAATCGTTGATCAAATTGAACTTCGTTAGCATTCATTCGTGGATTAGCCATTCCTAAAGCGACTTGTTCACTTATATCACGTTCACGTTGACGTTCTAATTTTGATCGTCGTTCTGGTGCAGCACGCATCAAATTCTTTTCACGTTGTCGTTCTTTTTGTCGTTCCTGTCGAATTTGATTTCTTTCTTTCACTTCATCATCGTCATCACTACTATCACCAGGAGCTGTTGATCGAATACCGGCTCGTTCCTCTCGAGCTTTTTGGGCCAATTGTCTAAGACTTTCTTCTTTCTTTTCTTTTTCTTTCTGTGCCATTTTTCTTTCCATTTGCGAACGTGATTCAACTGCTTCTCGAGCAGTTCGATCAGCTATATACAATGCTTCGGAAAGTTTGGCGAAATTTTCATTAATATGAACCTGTTGAAGCCCACGGCCATCAGCAGCTAAACGTTTATCCAATGGTATTGTATAACCACGTGCATTTTTCCAATTTGATATACAAGGTGGAATACGCCATTCTTGCTGTTCTTTAACTGTCAATTTTCTTGTTGGACTGTGCATAACAGGTGGTGGTGGTGATGGAGGAGCTTGAGGGATTTTTTTGTTAATCTTAAACCGTGGTGGTTCGAGTGGATCACGTTGAACATCGACAATTCTAATGATTCGTTGTTCAGCTCTAGAATTATGACCTTCTCCCGGTTGTGATGGAGTATAACGAATGTACTGAGCTTCTTCAGTTTTTTCGGCATGTCGTACCGGTAATGCAGCTGATATTTTACTATTAATTAATTTTTCTAATGCGGCTTTAGTAGCTTCAGTTGTTTTATGCACTTCTTCTTCATCTGGTTTTGCTAGCTCTTCGGGATTCAAAACTTCACTTGGAAGTAAATCTTGTAATTTACTGTAAATTATTTTATTTCGGTCAGATGATTGACGTAATATAGCATCATATTTAATATTTCCTTCGGCATCATATTGAACAGGCAATGCATTACTTTTTTTGGACGGTTTTCGGCCCATATCCAATGGATATTGTGCAACATGAATTTCGGGATATGCACCACCACCACCGTAATCAGCATCACAACGAGGTATCCAATTTTTTCGTTCACCATATTTTGGTATAGATGATGTTAATTGTTTCATATTAGAAGATGATGCCATTTTTTTATGTCAAATTAAAAAAAAAAATTATTTTTCTAATTTGATCAGTTGAATTTAACAAAGACTGAACTGCTCACACATGATTTTTTTAAAATCCGTAGTATATGAACAACTTACACGAAACATTAAAATCGATGAGATTTTTTCACAAAAAAAAAAAGATTGATGAATCAAATGCGATGAGAATTGCGTTTTTTCTTTTAATTTGATTTAATTTGTTTTTATTATTTTTATTATCTTTTTTTTTCTAATATCATTGTATTCTATCATCGTTCACTCCTATCACCATGCAATTAACCGATTTGGATCAATGGATCGAGATTACAAAACAATGCAAATATTTGCCCGAAAATGAACTAAAGGTTTTTTTTATCATTTCATTTCTCATTTATTTGATTCGTGATTGTTGTTTTGATTCGATCATAGAAACTTTGTGAAATTGTCTCTGATATCCTAATCGAAGAGTCCAATGTACAACCGGTTTCCTGTCCAGTTACTGTTTGCGGTGATATTCATGGACAATTTTATGATCTGGAAAAATTATTTGAAACTGGTGGTCATGTTCCTGAAACTAATTATATTTTCATGGGAGATTTCGTTGATCGTGGCCATTATAGTCTCGAAACTTTTACTCGATTATTAACATTGAAAGCCAAATATCCGGATCATATTACATTAGTTCGTGGCAATCATGAAAGTCGACAGATAACACAAATTTATGGATTCTATGATGAATGTTTACTCAAATACGGCAATTCAAATGCATGGAAATATTGTTGCAATGTATTTGATTTGCTGAATATTGCTGCGGTAAGTTTATTTTCACAAAAGTTTGATTTCATTTTTCATTTGATTCACTCATCTTAGATAATTGATAATGAAGTATTATGTGTCCATGGTGGCCTATCACCTGATATCAATATGATTGACCAAATTCGAACTATTGATCGTAATCAGGAGATTCCCTGTACTGGTCCATTCTGTGATCTAGTCTGGTCTGATCCAGAAGAAGTTGATACATTTGCTATCAGTCCAAGAGGTGCAGGTTGGTTATTTGGCCCAAAAGTTACGCATGAGGTAAAATGATAAGAGGAAAAAATGTTCAAAAAATCTATTTTATTTTTTAAATATCCATTAGTTCATGCATATTAATAACTTAAATCTAATTTGTCGAGCTCATCAACTGGTTCAGGAAGGTTTTAAATTTCATTTCGATAACAAATTGATTACAGTTTGGTCAGCACCAAATTATTGTTATCGTTGTGCTAATGTGGCAGCAATTTTGGAATTCAAACAATCGAACCAAAAAGAACCGAAAATATTCAATGCTGTACCGGATTCAAAACGTAAAGTTCCAAATCGTAAATGTCCTTATTTTTTATAATAACTTGAGATAAATTATGATGATGATCGATGATTGTTACACAGTGCCCATTAAAGTATATATAAATTAATTAATTTTTGAGAACATAATTTCGTTGATATGTATCGAAACATAATTCAATTGTGGCTATAATCATTCTTAATCTTCGATCCAAAGCCTGTAGATGGCGTTCGGTGAGCAATGGCCATAATTGATCATTCGAAAGTAATTGTCGAATGATGGAAGATAAATTAAATCGACTAGAATCGGTTGCGAATGCAAATCGACGTAAATGTTGATAAGTTTGATTACGAATCACACAACATTGTAGTAATGGAAAAATGATAGTCGTTTCATCATGTGCTGGATCGCCAAAACTTTTTCCATTATCTATTTACAAAAAATTAGAATTATTCAATCAAAGGACAAATCAATAACTTACCAATTAATAAAAGGGCACTATTCGAAACATCTTTAAACACTTCATAATGATGACGATCAGCATTACCGATTAGATAATCAAAAATGGCAGTGTCAACAAAATCTAACACACGTGGTCGTAATGAATTTGATTTCAGCACGGATAAACAGTAATGTGAATCCATTTCCCATTGAGCTTTAAGATTTTTTTTATAGGTTCGTTGCCATGGATGTCGTAATTTTTGTAATTGATATTGGTTAGGTAACATTAGAATGATGGCACCTTCAAGTGTTCCTGTTGATTCATCTGGACATAAAAGTTCATATTCATTACAATAATAACATTCTCCGTAAAAACATTCAAGAGTTTTATTTGATTTCGTTGTTTGTGGCACGAATGTAGCCAATAATGATGGAGATGCGACAGGTTTGATTTCATTCGCTACGTTAATTATTCGTGATGCAACAATCGGTGCATATCTCTGATTCAAAATTCTTGACAAATGAAATGCAACAATTTCTCCATTATGACGATCTGCTCCAGCATAAATATCGTCAGGGATGTAATCAAGTGGATAACGTCGAGGTTTAAACAATGCTTGTTGGCCACCTTCTAACGTTAATAAAAGCTTCAATTGAGTACCTTTTCGGCTGAGATCACTTTTGATTATTTTGGAATGTTGTAATGCTTGAATTACTAATGACAATTCTGGTGCTTTCTCCGGAATTATTTGCCGGGCACGAACCCATTTTTTGGCTATCGACCAGATTTTTTTCAATTCTTTATTCTTAAAATTTAATGCTGAATTATTACTTGAATCTTCTTGTTTAGGCTGCAAATCTGATTTCAACGATTCAAAAAAATTTCCAAGGTAATTCTCATTTACACTTTTTTCATCATCATCATCATCATTATCAATATGATGCCCAGCAGCAGCAGAATCCTCATCAAACATTTGCGTCAATTTGAGTTTAACTTTTTTCTCATATGTTTCACATAATGTTAGATTCTCTTTACGAAGTTCAGCAAATCCAACAACAATCACAGATCGAGATGTATTAATTAAATTGTTTGCCAACTTTATAACAATGACATATGTGGATAAAATGAAATTTTAAAATTCAAAAGAAAATGGCTAAAAATAGTGATATAAAATACCTTTTTGTCATCGAAAATGAGCATAAAATAGAATAACATTGAAACAGTTATGATTGAACAGACGAATAATACGGTAACAATTCGTGTTTTGAAACTACGCATTTCATCACTGTTTTTGTCGTGGTGTTCTGGAGAAAATCAATCAACAATTTAAAAAAAAATCATAAAGATTTTAACAATGACAAGAAAACAATAAATCGATTAAACTATTTTCATTTTTTCCATCTGTACAAGAAAATAATGATTTTTTTTCAAGAAAAATATTAAGATTTCCCTCAATATCATTGTATGTTTCTGTAGCAACACAGAGAGTAAAAATGTAGGGTTACATTTTTGCTGTTTTTCTGCCAGAAGGTTCCATTTTTAGGGTTTCGTCAAAAAAACCTCAATTTCTTAACCATAATGCATTAAACCACAAAATTCCTACACCCTAATGCATAACAACATGAAATTTTTACACCCAAATGCATCACACCATGAAATTTTCACACCCAAATGCATCACACCATGAAATTTTTACACCCAAATGC
>ERZ500997.423-NODE-423-length-11972-cov-5.499371_pt1 | contig 11972 bp, 5 predicted proteins | sample MGYA00248826_ERZ500997 | MGnify/ENA primary metagenome ERZ500997 (study PRJEB25958, sample SAMN03398524) | human skin metagenome | study: EMG produced TPA metagenomics assembly of the Human Skin Microbiome Metagenome (human skin metagenome) data set.
TTTAATAATAATAAAGTAAAATCTGGTCTTTTTCCTTATTCAATTTTTCTTTTCACAATTTGGGTGATTAATCTTATATTAAGAAACAAAAATTGCGACGTTAGTTATATTATTTAAAAAAAATTTGTTAGGTTTGTTACAGATTGTTACAAAACGCTAGAATATTGTCAATATGTGTGTTGGACCATAACCAATAAAAGGTGATGTAAGTAAACGACCAACAATATAATAATATCACCATGGATACTAAAAAAAACGCCAAACACACATGCACACATTTTATTACATTGTCATTATATATTCTGGTTTCTGGTTTTTCTTGTTATTGGAATCCTAGTTATCATATTTAAATGATAGTCGCGGTAGTGGTTGCATCAAAACCGAACATCAACACACATTGTCGATCTTTCTTTGTCTCTCATCGTCGTTATATGACTTTTCAATATAAATTTTATCCGAACTGTAACGTATTGGTCGATTGATTTCACTGTCTGTTCCTGTTCTGAGATGATTGTATTCAAGTTTTTTTTCTGTATTTTCATCCCGTTTTGTCTGTGCGTATGTGTGTCTATTTATTTTCTTTAAAACTCGGTTATTTTACTTAAATCATTGCCGTTACATTCCGGAAAATTTTATATATCCCGTTTCTTTTATTCGTATATTTCTATTTTTTTTGTGTATCATCATTAAACATCAATGATCTATAGGATTCCAAAAAAGAAGATTGTCATGCGCGCTAAAATCATTATCTCTTCATCATATATTATGTTTGTTCCGTAAGGATAAAAAGTTGGTCGAACGGTTATTTTGGTTACCGTTCATTCGTTCGTTCGTTTGTTTATTTATTCGGTTTGTCTTTGAGTTTAGGATTTTCCTATATTTACTCTTCATTTATTCTATATATTTTTTGTTTATATAGATTGTTAGATAAATAGATGAACATGATTACGGCGCCATTAAATTTGTATATGCAATCTGAGTTATATACAATTTGAGTTTATAAAAAAGAATAACAATAAAAATATTATACTAGCACATCTAGCCAAGTTTTGTTTTTCGATTCCAATTTTTCCTACAACTACTACTACGAGTTTCTCACTTTCACTCCAAATATATATGTTGAAGAAGAATATTCTTGGACGAATCGTATGTGGTGATGATCCGTAAGTTTAAACAGTAGTTGAATTATTCAAAAATATACGACGACTTTTTATCAAATCACATCATTGAAAAGTAGAATACTTTTTTGTTGTTGTTGTTTATGGGCCATCATTGAATGAACATGGTTTATAGTATGTTTTTATTTCGTTCGATTGATTCCTATTCATTCGATACATCCGCATGATTGCATCAAAATTATGATTATTATTATTCCGGTGTGAAAGATAGTGGTTCACTGTTTGATGTTTCTGTGTGTTCGTTCAATATATGTGATTATCATCATCATCATCATCATCATCAATTTTTTGTGATCATTGATAAAAAAAGAAAAAATTTTGTTTTTTTTGTCTCTTTAAATTTTTTCTTTACATGCGTCTGGTATCATTGTCGGATTCTTAATTCAATGAATGCGCCTGTTCCAGGAAATGTTTTTTTTTTCTTTAATGCAGAAATTTTGTGATACCACAATATTCTATATATTTATTTATTACCGACTATACTAGTCTTTACAAAAAATTTTACTCAATCATCATCGTCGTCATCATCATCATCAGCATCATTATGGTCCAGTTAATCAGTTAGCCAAACAACATACAAAATAAAAAAATCGATCTTATTCACCCACATTCAACGTTATCAATACATATCATCGTTCAAGAGAAAAACATTGGCCAATCACAATGCACATATAAAAAGGCATTGATTTAAAAAATAAATCAAGTGGTCAAATCATGAATAATAATTATTGTTTATTGAAAATGATCGATTAATTTTCCTCGCTAATTTTGTGGATGATCAATTTATTTCAATCATTTCATATTTTGTCTGTTCGGTATTGAATTGATTTATAATCCACATAACAACAACAATATTCTAGTCAAATAAATTGAAAATTTATTTATTTGCATCAATACTCAACTATTTTCGATAATGTCAATCTGATTAAAGTTTTTTCTTTTCTATCGGATGAATAATTGTATGTAAAACTTTTATTAGATTTTTCTTTTTGACTTAAATAATTTTTTTTTACAGATTTTATTATTGCTTCGTAGGAAAATGATACAAATCAAAATTTCAATTCATTCACATTGATTCCTGAATATGAAAATTTATTTTTTAATCATTTTCTGTTTTTTTTGTGTCAAAACTAACACTTTGATTGTTGTTTGTTCAAGATATTTGATCAAATACAATTCCGAACACACACACACACGCCTACTCTTGTTAAATTAAATCATGTCTGCGTGTGTTCCATAGCTTAAGGTCAATTCAATTTAAAATTCTTGATTATTCTTTATTGGTTCATATCAACAATGATTTTAAAACAAAGAAAAACGATATTAGCAAACAAATGCGGTCACACCATAACGAGAACAAATATTACCGCATTAATGTTCGTGTTTATGTGATGAAAATTCTGGGCAAAACAAATTCAGTTATTCAGTAAATTTATGTTTGTGCGTTTTTTTTGGCTAACAAAAGACTTGTGTGTTTGCCTAGATTCTGCGGTGAAAACAAAACGAATTCGTCTGGTGATGTCTCTTATGCATAGAATTTCTTTTTGTTTTCATTATTCACAACAATATTACGATGGATTACAAAAATTGATGGAAATCAGCTATTTTTTCTAGATGAATATTTTTACACATCGTTTTTGAATTGTGAGGTAGAAAACACCAAACAAAAACAAATCGGTGGATCAATTCAGCAGTGATCATTCTCATCAGCAAATAGCAACAAATGTCAATTTAGACAAATTGACGAACCATAAGAATCATTTACAGTTTAAAGAATTATTTCTTTTTGTTCATTTGTATGGTTGACTGCCAAATGTGTGCTTGTGTATTTGTTTGTGTGTGTTTATTCGCGTAAATTTTTGTTCACATCGTTTCTGTGTTTGTGTTTGCAATTATTGTTTGTATTTGATCTCAATTCATTGAAAATAATGTTTATTTATTCATTCAATCTCATTTCGAATCGATTTTTTTTAAATTCTCAACTCAATATATTTTCTTCATTTTATTATACTCATCTATTGATTTGTTATTAAACAAATTCGATTCACAACTGACAACAAAGAATATTTATTTATGAAAATCTATATCCATTATTATCGAATGAATTACCTAAATATCAAATCAATACTATCGATAATTATGATTTTATGAATGTTCATCACTCAATTCCATTATATATTTTTTCGTTTTAATTGTTATCAAAATGTTATCTGTTGGATAATTGTTTTTTAGGTAAGATAATGATGAACGAAATATATTTTTTCAGTGAACTTCATTTTTATTCAAAAAACTTTTCATTATGAAAATTATGATATTAGGATTTTAAAAAAAATTATCATTTTTAAAAAATGGATGCCAATCAACAACAACCACAACAACAACCGCAAGGACAACAACCACATCAATCGTTATTATCACCTGGACATGTTGTCAAAGAACGATGGCGTGTTATACGACGTATTGGTGGCGGTGGCTTTGGTGAAATATTCGAATGTTTAGATCTTCAAACTAATCAACATGTCGCACTGAAAGTAGAATCAACACGACAACAAAAACAGGTTTGTTAATGCGTTTTTTCTTGTTTAACATCAATAACAGAATAAGAGTATCAATCGGATAAAATGATTTTTAAAAATGATAAATGATTAAGGAACTAGATCCATTTTATTCAAATTATTCATACAGATAGTGACAACCGTTCAACTTTTCATGAACTAAATACATCATCATAGAATCGCATTGCTTCGTAATTTACCTTTTACGGAGCAAAAGATACATCTTATGATAAGAATAAACCTACTATGAAAAGAAGTGATGATTGTTTGTTACTGATTTATCTTTAATGTTGTTTTTGTTGTTATTATTTGATGATTTCAACGTTTCAAAAAAAAAAAATTCTTGTTAGTTAACTATTAAACCAAGAAAAAAAAATTGATGGCAATGAATGATCATCATCGTCATCAACACCATGTGAAAATTTTATTCAGAATTGAAATTTTTCATTTTTATTTTAAGATTATATTTTTTTTGTTGTTTTGTTTTGTTTTGTTCTGTTATACATTTAATACCGTCATCATTTAGATTCTAAATAGTATATTATTCAATGAATGAGTACATTCTATCGTCGATGATTCTATGATATAAACATATTTTTTTTTTGGCTTGTGAAAAAGATATGTTTATCATACAAAGTTTTTTCTTTTGATTAGATTCTAATGTTAGATTTTCTTATTGGGTTGAAAAAAACAGAATGAGAACCTCAGGAAAGCTTTTAAGAAAATGAGGGATAACGATGAAAAATTTTTGACAAAAACAAATGTTGATCGTTGTTGTTGTTGATGATGACATTAGTTGATACATTAATGATGATAAATTTAAAATTTTTAAAATAATTTTTTTTGTTGTTGTTTGAATTATTTGATTACCATGATGTTATTAGGTACTCAAAATGGAGGTAGCTGTATTAAAAAAATTACAGAATACATCGGCCAATGTTTGTCGTTTTATTGGTTGTGGCCGTAATGAACGTTTCAATTATTGTGTTATGTCAATGTTGGGTAAAAATCTGGCCGAATTAAGACGTTCAGTTGTTCAGATTAATCAAAAACCTGCATTTAGTCTTTCAACCGCATTACGATTATGTCAACAAATTCTACAATCAATACAGGCTATACATTCAATTGGATTTCTTCATCGTGATAGTGAGTTTATTTTATTTTTTGTAACATTTTGTTTGTTTTTTATTCTTTTTTTTCAAAAATGATTAATTCTTATTTTTTTCTATTAATTTTTTTAAAAACCTTTTTTTTGGCTCGACAACTGAAAAATATATCAATCAATTTCATTATAATATTTATAAATAAAAAGTCAAACCTTCAAATTTTGCAATGGGACGTAGTGAAACTAATTCCAAAAAAGTATACATGCTTGATTTTGGTCTCGCCCGTCAATATGTCATATCGAATACGAATGAAGTACGTCCACCCAGAATTGCGGCAGGTAATGTTTGAAAAGAAAACTATAACATTATGTTGACACTTTTTTTTTGGCATTACTGATTGACTAAATTATGTTTGATGATAATAATAATTGAGTTTGTTTAAGCATTATTGCCAATGATTAAAAAGAATTTTTTTTTGCTATAGGTTTCATCATTCTGTTGTTTATTTTATATAAATAAATTCCTGTTTTTTTTTGTCTTTTTTCTTTTTTTCCTTTTATTGTTATTACGGAACCTTTACAAAATGTATCTGGTGCCCTTATTTTTCGTTGACTGTGGTTTCATAATCCATTGATGATAGGCTTTCGTGGAACAGTGAGATATGCGTAAGTTATTTCCCATTTGACCATCACTGAACTTTCATTGTATATTTTTTTCATTCTAATTTTGATTATTTGCTATTCTTTTGTTTATATAACCTGTCATTGGTGTTCTGGATTCTGTTTTATTTTTTTCCCTTTGTTTTCATCATTTTTTTTCTTCATGGTGTAAACAAACATTGTCAACTAAATCAAACAATAAAATATATACAGGTCGATTAATGCACACAAAAATAAAGAAATGGGACGACATGATGATTTATGGTCATTATTCTATGTGCTCATTGAAATGGTCAATGGTTCACTACCTTGGCGTAAAATTAAAGACAAAGATTCGGTTGGTCTAATGAAATCAACATTTGATCATCGTCTATTGTTGAAACATTTACCTCAAGATTTTAAACAATTTTTAGAACACATTGAATCATTGACATATACGGATACACCCAATTATCAACTATTGTAAGTATAGACAAATTTTAACTAATAATAATTCTGGTTTAGGCATTTTTTAGATATGCAATTATAATAAGATTGTATTTTTTTTAATTTTTTTTTTGTATATTCTTTGTAATAAAGGAATTCAATATTCGAACGCAGCATTAAACGACGCAGTATCCGACCCGATGATCCTTATGATTGGGAATTAATTAGCCAAAATCGTGACACGAACAATGAAAATGAAATTTCTGTCGGATATTATTCAGACAATAATAATAAAGCGAAGAATAATTTTAATGCAAAGAATACTGAACGTGCAAATGATATTGTCAATTTAGCCAATTCTTCAAATGTTTTAGCAACATCTACTGGCAATTATACCGGAAATCATGTTGCGAATAATAACAATAATGGAGATGATGGTGTAAACACTAAATCGTTGGCCAATAAAATTAACAATTTGAATATTGGCACGACAATCACCAACAAAGATGTTAGTCTAGTCACACAGATGAACGCCTGTGCCGATGATCTTTCATTGAAGCCAAACACTACTGGTGATCTTGATAATAAACGCAACATTACACAATATTGTGTATCGTATGTATTTTTTTGCATAAAAACGATGCCATATTAATTAATTTTTGATTGGATTTTTTCAATTATAGTAATATGTGGGAAAAGAGTGTTGCTAATGATGAAAACGAATGTAATGATGATCAAGAAGAAGATTGTGATGATCAACCCGGAATCGGTACCGGAATACATAAACCAACATCATCTTCTTGTGGTGATCCAATACAACAGCAGCCATCTTTGTCAAATAATAATAATAATAATGATAATGAATTACAAAAACAACATCAACAATCGGCTTCTTCATCAAATATAAATCAGCAACAGAAACGGCTTTCGTCAACGTTATTTTATGATACAAGTGGACAAAATAATAATAATATGCAAAGATCATCATTGAGTAATAATCCATTTATCAATATTCATAATCAAGCAATGGCTCAACATTTATCGACTTCCAATAAGTTGATTGATAAAATCATTGATTTTAAACCCAGTGATGCTGTTGCTGTTGGTGATAGTGATAATAGTAATAATAGAAAATTCGTCGCAAACAACCACGACAATTCGACAAATCGTTTGCCTTATAATCATTATTCTCATAATCATCATCAACAACAACAAACACAAAATTATTCCAAGAATGGTTACAATGGCGATAATGGTTGCTGTGTTGATCATCATCATCATCAGCATCAATATCATTTAAATGATGTACATCATTTTAGTGGTGAAAATCCAGCTGATGTACAAAATTATTGCCATCCGGCCATATCATCCATAAAACCATCAAATACTTATCCAATTATTAAAGATTTAAATAAATTAAGATCGATGAGTTTACCATCTATGATTGTTGGCCCAAATCTTGACGATGAGGATGAGGAAGATGAGGAAGAAAAACCAAATGAAATCAATACTAATATGATGGATTATGACAAATCTGATAAAAAATTTGATGATGATGATCATAATGCCGGTAGCGGTAATGGAGGTGGTTATAGTGCTAATGAAAATTATCATCATTACTACCATCATCATCATCAACAACATATTAGCTATCAACAACATAGACAAACATCACCATACACTAATAAAGGACAATATTTTGATAATATTCAATCAAATCATATTAATAATAATATTATCACTAGCAACCAACAAAGTCATTCAAATATTCCAAAAATATATATTCAAAGGCAACGAATCAAAACTTTATTGGATAGTAAAGAATCTTCGACATCGACAATATCATCTCAAAATCATCATGCTCAAACGAGTAGAAATTCTAGTAGTGAATCAAATAATAATGTTGGTGAAGAAGTTGATTCAAAAATTATAATTTCCGAAAATGAAGAAGAACAAGAATCATCCGTTCAACAGCAAAAAACACCTCCATCACCGCCACCTAGACGAATCATTGTTAAACCAAACAATGCAATTGTTAGACATATCATTGAAACCAAAAAAGAAAGTGAACAAGTCGACAAAGTGAAAGTCGATGAAAGTGATGAACAGGAAGCAAGTGAAGTCGATGATGATGAAGAAGAAACACAGGTTAAAGTAGTGTTAAAAGTAAAAAACAATGTTATCATCAATCATCGTCATCATAATCGTGATAATCAACAACGAACATCACTGACTAGTGGTGAGGAGGTGAATGGAAATATTCCACAATTATCAACTCAATCGTCAATATTCAAACCAGGGGTTGAATCCTCTACATCTAAACCAAATAACATTGGCAATAATTCAATTTGTTCATACACATCAAATGGCAATGTTGTGTCACGAGCAAATATTGTCATTAGACAACCGACTAATAATAATGATAATAGTTATTTTAATCAATCGCAACAACAAACATCTCAACAAATGCATAATTGTGATCAACAATTTTACTCAAAAAATTATCATCATCAAGAAAATAAAAATAATGATAATAATGATGATAAAAAACAATCTCGATCATCCGGTTCATCAAGTAGTTATGTATACTATTACACAACCGATAGTAAGAATTCAAGTTCGGCTAATCAACAATCGTTTGCTCTCAACAACAATAACAATGTTGTTGATAAGGAACGAAATGGCAAAATTTCATCGTTGACTAATAATAGAACATCGACATCATCATCATCATCATCATCATCGATATCATCAAAACATATATCCAATAATAATGTTGCTGGTGGTTCCATTAGTTATTCAAGTATTAATAATAATCATAATCATCAAATTCATAATCAAAAGCAGGATCGATTATCAAGTTCAAGATATGATGATTGTCTAAGCCAACAACAACAACAACAATCGAATCGAGATTATGTTCCAATGTCTCAAGGCGAAAGTAGTAATAGTAATAATAGTAGTTCAACAACGTCAAACACTACGAGCTCATCATCTTCATCATCGACCAGTCAAAATTCTAATAATGTTGATAATACTGGTGATATGTCCGGTAATAATGTGCCTGGAGGTGCTAATTTTTATAAAAGAATTCCGATTTCCGAACGTGATAATAATAATGATAATATCATGGTAGATACTAGTAATCATAGTCATCATAGTAGTCAAAATTTAACAACAAATGGATTGGAAACACCTTCCGGATCACCACCACCATTAGTTGAAGTGGTTTCGGTACGCCGGAAACGTTTTTTTATTAAATAAAAAAAAACGGATATTTTTCTTAAATGAGAAATTTGGCCAAATAGAAAAAAACTGAAAAAAATTAATCAATTTTTTTAGTAATTTTAACAAGAAAAAACACTGTATAATATCAATCAATCGAGAATTATATCAATATAAATTGAATAATTTTCAACAACAATCAATCAAAAAATTTTGAAGTGATTAAAACGAAAAAAAAAATTGAAATTGTTGAAAAAAAAGAATTTCTGTGAAAACAATTTGACTGAAAATAAAACCACATCCTCCGCGAATATCCTTATACACCCACACACCATTTGTGCAAAATGTTCATACACATCGCTCTCACAACAACAACAATCATTGTTAGAATTAAAATAAAATCTAGCCAAAATACAATGAAAATATCGGGAAAATATTCTTGACAAATTTATTTTGATTGTTTTTTTTCAGTTCCAAAAAATTTATTATCAATTTATTAGAATCAGTTTTTGTTTTCATTAAGTTTCAGTTTTTTCCCAATTATTTTCTTTAGGAATTGCAATTTTTTATTTTCTCCGTGATTCTCCATTAAAATTAAAAAATACGTAAACATTACACAACACATTCATGCATTATTTGTTATATTTTGTTTTTATCATTTCAATTTGAATTGTTTTGTTTTTTTTGTACTATACATTATCATTATTATTATTATTATTGTAATCACTCATTACTATCCTCACGATCGACAGCAATGAAAACCAAAATAAATAAATTAAAAAAAAATCCCTTTAATTTTATTCATTAAATTTGAAAATTAATGGAATTAAAATCAATCAAATCCCGGTTTGACCATCTAAGGTTTGTGTGACTAAAAGATAAACTATGTTTATGATTAAAAGTTTAACTGCCAGATGTTTTTGAATGAACGAAAACTATTCAGCCATTCTGAATCAATGTGCAATATTCGTATGAAATCTGGTGATGATAATTTTTGGCCATGATAATGTTGAATGTCGTTTTGATGATATGACATTATAAATATCATGATTACACATAAGGATATACTTGAACAATATGTTTGTTCATGTTAATCTTTTATCTTATGCTTCTAAGATAATCAAATGTTTGCCCATATTGATTATTTCAATCAATATATAATCGATTTGATAAATGATGAACATTTAAAGTCTATTGATAACAAAGTATTTATATCTTGTTCACGTAGTCTTGGAAATTTTTATTTGTTTTTATTGTCAATGTTATTTTCGATGATGTTACTTTGCTATTTCGAAACCAAATTTTCATTTAAATCCAATCGATCAAAGACTTTCATTATATTTGCTTTCAATTTTTTTCATTGACTTAATGACCATCATCATTAAAAATAAAATAATGAATCGATTGTTGAATTTGGTTTTTCTACTATCTTCATTGGTCATTTCAACTAATTGTAACCTGAATAATAATACAACTTCATCGGTGATAGGTACAACAGCTAAAACAACATCAGAAATTATATCTGTAGATGAGCTTGTTGATCAGATTATTAAAAATCAAAGTAATATTACTGTTATAACTAATCATAATGTAAAAAATTCTACTATTGAAGATGATCGTGATGGAAATCCTGATCTGATCAATGTTCTAAGTTTTTTACCACCGGATTTTATGAACGCTCAATTTCGTCGAAATGGTGGCTACATTGTACATATTTTAGTATTCTGTTATCTATGTTTTGTTTTAACATTGATCATTGATTCATATTTTGTGCCATCATTACAAATGTTCAACATTATTTATGGATTATCACTAAATATTATCGGTTCAACATTGATGGTGTTTGGAACATCATTACCGGAATTGTTTGCATCAATAATTTCTGCGTTTATTGGTGGAAAATCAATCGGTACCGCTACAATTGTCGTATCAAGTCTATTCAATTTATTGGCTATTCCGGGCATCTGTGGCCTGATAGTATTGACCCCTCGAACGTTTTCATTTATATGTATAAATGCATGGCCAGTACGACGAGAAATTATTTTTTATTCAATTACAATTGTTATATTCATTCTGAGCATCAAAGATGATTCGATCGATTGTATAGAATCACTGATATTCATTTTTATCTACACCGTATATATGCTATGCCTTTATCTTTGGTCACATTTTGAGATAATTCAGCAACAACAAAATAGGCGGAAATTTTTTCACTCCAAAGATCGACCTTGGCTTAAATATACACACTATCTACAACAATCGAAAATCAATATGAAACCAGCAATGAAAAAATTTACGATTTCCAATCCTCGACAGCCGTCCACAAGTGCCGACCAAGAAAACAATGGTGAAAGTAGCTCAAAAATTTATCGCGGAACTTTTCCACGGGATAAATTTTTAAAATCAGCTTTGATACCATTTCGATGGCTATTTTCAATAACGATTCCTCCAGCTAACCGACGAACATTTATCGCAACATATATCCTGTCAAGCGTTTGGATTGTGGCCATAACCTATTTTCTCATGTGGATGATTTCGATCATAAGCAAAGCTATTCATTTCACACATTCAAGTTCAGTGTTAAACATGTTAGCACTTGGTAATATAACAAAAATGATATCTTCAATTATTGTCATCAAACGATTAAACTCAGTCGATATGGCCATATGTCATGTAATTGGTTCGAATATTTTCAATATTCTTATTTGTCTTGGTTTACCATGGTTTCTCAAGATTTTAATATTAACCGTAAAAGAAGGTACAACATTGGAAAAATTACAAGCCTTTACAATCGATGTTGATTATCGATTATTCGAATATGTT
>ERZ500997.424-NODE-424-length-11963-cov-8.168710_pt1 | contig 11963 bp, 10 predicted proteins | sample MGYA00248826_ERZ500997 | MGnify/ENA primary metagenome ERZ500997 (study PRJEB25958, sample SAMN03398524) | human skin metagenome | study: EMG produced TPA metagenomics assembly of the Human Skin Microbiome Metagenome (human skin metagenome) data set.
AAAATAACAATAATAATTCTATTAAAGCAATCCAAACAACCAAATTTGATCAATGATTGAAATAAAATATAAATTGATATTTGTTTGAAAATTTGAAAATATCATGCATTCATATTATTATTGTTGTTATTTTTATAAACAAACAATAAACAACAACATTGACAAACTCAATCATAGCCGCCAGAGCATCATCAAACGTGTTCCTACATGTATACTTACAATGGGAGTATACTCTTTCAAATGCCTAAAAATATGAAGATATTTTTATTCTAAATTGGATTCCGGATCATAGATGGAGCATGTAATGGATTCATAAATTTTTTTCTTGTATTTTCCAGATTAAAGCGCGAAAGCAAAAAATAAAATAATTCAAATGATTAAATGATATAAAATAACTTTGGGTCATCCCATTTTTAATCTATGGTTGAAATGTCTGCAAAGTCTAATAATTAATATCAATTTCATTAAGATAAGTTAATCAAATGTTTGAAATTTTTTTCACTTCATACATTTTATTATCAATCTCGAAAATCAGTGATATCATAGAACATTAGATTTCGAAATCAACATTGTAACCAAAGTATGTATAAGTTATAAGATGAATTATTATCATAAAACTTTGATATGAATCGAATCAAGATCGAATGACAATGACAAAACCACGATCCAAACATGTGTGTGTGTGTGTTGTATGATGATTTTACATATAAAAAGTATACGATTGTACAGAAAAGAAATGGCTGATTTTCTAAAATAATGATAAACATTAAAATTGAAAAAATAAACTATGCGGTTATGACTAAATTAATATTATCAATATGTAGCTATGAACAATCCTTGGTCTTTGGAATCGATCACTGTTGTTGGATCTATAAAAACTCGACAATTAGTTATGTTTCGCTGTGAATAACTTTATTTGTACAACCCACTGCGGTCACATTAGATATTTCGATTTTCAATAAACTGAATTTCTTTTTTTAATAAAAAACCCTCGTCATGGCAAACAATGAACAATGTAAAACTAATAATGAAAACAATGACGATTGGTTTGTTGAAACAGGTGTACTTAATTCAGATCAATGTCGTTTAGCCATCAAAATTGACCGTAAATTAATCAAACGACAATCCAAATATCAAAATTTATTGGCATTTGAAAAGTAAGTTTTGAAAGAATGAATTTCTTTTTTTGTGTTTACATTTATAGATAACAATTTGCTATCGTAGTGAAAAGTTTGGCAGATGCCTGGTATTAGATGATGCCATACAATGTACTGAATTGGATGAATGTTCATATCAGGAGATGATTTCTTTTTTACCGTTGAACATTCATCCAAATCCTGAACGAGTATTGATTATTGGCGGTGGTGATGGTGGTGTAGCACGTGAAGTTGCTAAACATCCATTAGTCAAAGAAATAATTCAATGTGAAATTGATCCGGAAGTCGTGGAAATATCAAAAAAATACTTACCATTTATGGGCGTCGGATTTGAAAATGAAAAACTGAAATTATTTTTCCAGGATGGCTATGAATATGTTCTTAATCATAAAAATGAATTCGATGTAATCATTACGGATAGTTCAGATCCTAAAGGTCCGGCAACAACATTGTATCAAACAGAATATTATCAAGCACTTTATGAATGTCTTCGTTCGGATGGTATCATCTGTTGCCAGGCTGAATCCTATTGGTTCGATTTGGAATTTATCAAAAATTTATTTCGAAAAGTTCAAAAAATTTATCCATCATTAGCATATGCATCAACAGCTGTTGCATCATATCCATCTGGTCAGATTGGATTTCTTATCGCATCGAAATCCAATGATGTTGATTTCAAACATGCAAAACATCAAGAACAATTCAATGAAATTGGCAAACAATTACGGTATTATTCACCTGAAATGCATTCATCATCATTTATATTGCCAATGTTTGTCCAACAACAATTAGATCAAGTCTTGAATGAATAATTTTTTGTTAAAAATTCATTCATTCGGAAATTTTAATTTCAAAACATCGAACGAACATAAATAATGCATAATTAAAATCTACGATTTTTTCTAATAAAAATTAGTTTTTTCAACAATTCATAGAGAAAAAAAACTCAAGTTTCAGTAAATTAAATTCCGTCTTTCAATGACAAATAAGTATGTTGGTCTAATCATTAGGGGAAAATTTTGTTATGATTGAAACAAATGATAATAGGATAAACATCATAATCATTAGGAGATAGCGTATGAGACAGAAATTAATTTGATTTTTCTGGTTGAATTGCAGTCATTCCTTCATTTTCACTTGCTGGCAACGTATTTTATAAGGTCGACCACTCGGTTGCTGTAGCCGAATTCATTATCATACCAGGCGATAAGCTTCACAAATGTTGGCGTTAATGCAATGCCAGCTTTAGCATCAAATATTGAACTATGTGTATCCGAAATAAAATCCGATGAGACAACCTGAATGACATAAGAACAATGGATATAAATTAGAATGTAAATATAAATCTATAATTAGATATAACCTACCTCTTCATCAGTATATTCAAGAATGCCTTTCCAATGATCACTTTCGGCAGCAGCTTTGACAGCGGCTTTAATCTCGTCATAGCTGGCTGGGTTTTTCAATGTGACAGTCAAATCGACGACCGAGACGTCCGGAACCGGTACACGAAGTGCCATTCCTGTAAGTTTACCATTCAATTCGGGAATAACTTTGCCAACAGCTTTGGCAGCACCAGTTGAAGCTGGGATAATATTTTGTCCAGCGCCACGACCATCACGCCACAATTTGCCACTTGGACCATCTACTGTTTTTTGTGTGGCAGTTATAGCATGGACAGTTGTCATCAAACCATTCTCAATACCAAACTTGTCATTGATGACCTTGGCCAATGGAGCCAAGCAATTGGTGGTGCAAGAAGCGTTAGAGATAATTTGTTGTTTTGGATCGTATTTGTCATGATTGACACCCATAACATACATTGGTGCATCAGCAGACGGTGCTGAAATGATAACCTTTTTAGCTCCACCAGCTAAGTGGGCTTTAGCTTTTTCGATGGTTGTGAACACACCGGTCGATTCGACAACATAATCAGCGCCAACTTTTCCCCATGGAATTTCGGCAGGGTTACGTTCTTGGAATACTTGGATCTTTTGTCCATCGACAACTAAAAGACCACCTTCCTCTTTAACTTCACCTTGATAACGGCCATGTGTTGAATCGAATTTGAACATGTAAACCATATATTTTACATCCAAAAATGGATCATTGATGGCGGCAACTTCAACACCTTTTTTGATGGCAGCTCGCAAAACGAGACGACCAATACGACCAAAACCATTGATACCGATTTTAACCATTTTTACGATTTAGAATTATTTATTATTTATTTAAAACTATGGTAACGATAAAACAAAAGTAAATTATCAGAAATAAAAAATAAAGTAAATTTCCTCAGTCAACATACGAATGCAAGCAAGTGAAATAAATGAGATGCGAATGATCCCATTGACCGGCTGGTTTAATATATATAAGCTGACTCGTTAAATGCCACTTTTACGCGTGCGTCACATAGTAATATTCGAGAATTATTTAGTAAATAACCTTGAGATGATAGGATTTTTACGAAGCGCATGCGATCATTAATAAAATTTCAAAAAAAATAAGAAAATTTTCTGATAACAGCATCATCCATCCATACACACCCCTCTCAACGATATATTTAGTTACTAACTGACGTGACATTTTGTCTGTATTAAATAAACAGGCGAATTGCAATTGATTGGTATCATTCCTGCGTATATATCGAAAAACATCTGGAATTCAAATTGGAATGAATGTACACCATATGGCGCCATATATGCCACCATCGTTTAGCGTAAATGAACGAATTGTCAAATTTTTATAAAACAACAATTTGTTGATTAATTTATACAAATATAATAATTACATAAATATCGAATTGATAGAATTAAATTTTAGGTTCAGAAATATATGACATTCCAATCTTTTCACCTGATTGTTTTTTCTTATTAATCAATGCATTAATCTTCTGATATTCCCGATCTAGTTTAGCTTTTTCATCTTTCATTCGTTTCGTTTTGTTTGCATTAGATGATTTTGAAGAGTTACCATATTTCATTTCTTTCTCTTCATTATCACCATCATCATCATCATCATCATTATATTCAAAACGATTATGTGATTGTCGATTTTTACCCTTAACGACTTTATCATTATCATCATCGTCATCATCTGTATCGATGATAGCGTCATCATTCTCAGCATAACCGGGATAACATTCTGCATAGCTTTCCGGTTCTTGTTGTAGTTTAGCTTTTTTAATTTTAGGAATGGTGGTATTCATATTCGAAGCAGCCAAATTTCCAACGACCGAAGCAGCCATTTCCAATGCTGCTTGTTTCGAACTACCACTTTCATGATCTTCATATTTGTTCAATTTTTTTGTAGATTCAAAATATGATTTACGTTTGCCATCATTGTTTTCGCGAGTTGATGATGATACTCGCTTTGTTTTAATATCTGGTATATAATCACCAACATCATCATAAATGTTATCATCTTGATATTTTGTCTTGTCCTGTTTGATTGATGATTCATTCCTTGATGAGCTGGGTAAAGATTCGAATTTGCTTCGTTGTTTTTTACTTGATCCTTGCCTAATATGAGTCCAAATCTGAATTAATTTATTCATGATAATTTCATTTGTACTGATTGAATTGTATGCATCTAGATTAGGACATTCAGCTTTGCTTCGAATTATAGTGGTTGGTATTTCATTTTCGGGAAAATCATTGGCTAGTATTCCAAAAAGAAAAATTAATTTCATATCAATAAAAAAATATTAAAACATTCATACTTAGATCATATTGATATGCCATTCTTCCTTGTCGAAATAATTCATTTTTTTCGGGTAGATTTTCATTGAAAATAATCTTCAATAAATTTTCAACTTTTTTATTTTTTATTGCGTAACGATCTTGATCATCGAATGTGCTGGAATCTTTTTTCGAATATTTCTTCATTTGTTGTCTTTCTTCTTCTTTTCTTGCCTCCTCTTCTTGTTGTTGCTGTTCCCGTAGATATTCGTCCTCGTCTTCTTTTGTTTGTATTTCAGCTTTCACTTTTTGTAACAATGCATAATCAAGGCCTTTGACTAAATGAGTATGTTCCATATCACCACCAAGATATTTTGATTTCTGTATAAGTTGTTTTCGTCGTTCGGTTGCATCCATATCAAAATTATCCGGACCAACAGCATGATAAGCAGTACTATTAGTCAATATGTCCGAATTTCTAGCCGCATCCATATTTGATCCGTCTCTTCGCTCTTTAGCTCGATCGCGATATTTTTTCGCTAATTCATTTAATACATCACCATCCTGTTTTCGAATCATTTCGTATATCTTTTTTTTCTTTTTAATATTTTCACTTTGTTCCACTTTCGGTTTATAACCAGACCGGCCATGTTTGTTTCGAATCGAACCACGAACCGAACCAGGTGTTGCTGATTGCCCGTGCATTACAGATCTCGGTGTCATCATTAATTTACGAAAATCATCATTGGTCAATGGTTGTGATCGTTCGACGGCATGATTTTCAGTTTTGGATGGTAAAGCAGATGGAGGTGCTAATGGATTCGAAAATGGTTCGTTATCCATTTTTCGATGAAAATCTTTGAACAATTGAGGAAAAAAGTAAATCCAGAATAATTAAATGTTGCTGAATCTAAAAATCAGAATCCAAAATAAATCACGTGATATGCCACACAAGTTGCTTACCTGAGTGAAAATAGACTCGAAATAGGTTTTCGCTGTTTTCAATTTTCGCTGTATTTTTTCAGCCATTTTGAGAGATAATTCCAAGTCGTAGGAAATGTCTTCGTTAAAGTATCGGTTCTTTAATTTTAAAAAATGATTATTTCCAATTTTAAACGACAATATTCAGACAATCGGTTCGTAAGATTTATGATACGAAATGCATTTTTGCAGCCATCACCTTGGTCGATGCAGCAATTGATATCGTCGTCCTTCAAAAGGACAAGAGCTTTTGTTCGACATTTATTGGGTCGTGGTTCATCACTATATTCGTCAAAGAAGTTCATCCCGAACAATAAGAACATCGTTCTCATTTCGAAGAATTTCTATACACAATCAAGACTTGTACGTCATTTGTTTCGGCAGCGAGAACATTTTACCCGTTTCTGTTTCGGTAATTCTCCATTTAAAACATTCAATAGACGCGTTTTTAATGGAACCGGGCTCACATTTGGTTTAGCCGGTATTTATTGTCGCGATAGTGATGGTTATCCTGATTTATCCAAAACTTTATCCCATAAACCTCAGAGTCTCGACTTTAGAGACTTTTTCAAAACCGTGAAAAGTCCTATATTCGAATCCGACGAACTTAGAGATGATATAACCAAAGCTGATTATATCGAGTTCGATGATTTTATTTCGAAAGGATGTTGTGGTGCTGTACACAAAGGAAAAATCAAAGATTATGAAACCGAAAAAGTTAGATACGTTGCCGTAAAAATGTTATTCAATTATGATATGAGCTCAAATTCTATAGCCATCATGAAAGAATCGATTAAAGAATGTACACCATATCGCGGAACTTTTGGAACAATTCCAACGCGAAAAGTTTTATCTTCCCATCCAAATATTGTTAAAATTTTATCAGTGTTTGTCGACGAATTCAAACCCGTAAAAAATAGTGAAAATCATTATCTACATGCGTTGCCACCAGCATATGGTGGTTTCGGTCATAATCGAACATTATTTGTTATGCAAAAACTCTATGATATGTCGTTGAAAACATATCTTATTAGGAATCCGTTTCCGATGGAACTTTGTTCGTTGGCTATATTAACTCAATGTTTTGAAGCTATTGATTTTTTAAATAAAAATCAAATAGCTCATCGAGATCTCAAGTTAGATAATTTTCTCGTAGAATTACCTAACAATGATAATGATTATCCATGGATTGTCATCACCGATTTTGGACTCTGTTCAACAAGTCTAAAAATTCCTTTTGAAACAGATGAAGTTTGTAAAGGGGGCAACAATGCATTAATGGCGCCTGAAATCAAAACAGCTCATCCACGAAAACGTGCAATATTAGATTATAGAAAAGCGGATCTTTGGTCCATGGCCACTATTGCATATGAAATATTTGGCTCATTGAATCCCTTTTATCGAAAAACGATAAATCAACAAGCTTTTGATGGAGCAAATTATTGTGAAAATGATATACCGGCATTTCCATCTCAATTGCCTTTGTTGGCATCGATGGTGAAGCGAATTCTTCGAAGGAATCCAGATGAGGTAAATTTTTTTCATGCCATAAAATTAAAAATTAAAAAATAAATTTCATTCCAGCGTCCTTCGCCTTACCTTGTTTCGTCTTACTGTCATCTTATGTTACAATATGGACCGAAAAAAATGGATGCACTTTTAGTGTCTGAAGATCGCCAATTACAATATCAAATGTTGAAAAATTGGTTCAAATCATTATCGTATCGAACATTGTTTGAAATAACAAATGGACATTTGTATCAAATCTCAAATTCTTATCGAATGCAAGTAATATTTCTGGCTAAATATAATAGTAATCAACTTGTTGATATTATTGAAAAATCATCATTAAAGTTTATTTAGTTTATTCCGTGTTTATAAGATAAGGAATTCGGAAAATAAATTTAAATAAAATCATGAGCTAGTGTGTTTCGATTTTACGATTTATATACAATGTATAATTTATTTATTCATTGTTCTTCGGTTTCATCGGGGTCAAGTTCAGTTTTTTTCTTTTCTTTTGCATTGCGAATCTGCTGCTGTTTCCATTCTTTGATTTCCTGACGAAGCTTATCATCTAATCAAAAAAAAAAGTGTTAAAAAACATTAAAATTAGCCTGTATAGAATAAAATAAGTACTTACCTGGTACAAGCATATCTTCGGTTAATGGTTGTCGATTGAATGGATCAGTAGAAGCGTTCAACAAGTGACGAATTATCACAGATCGGTCCATAATGTTTCCACTGGGTAATATGACTGGATCGTCCATAATGGTATCCATCAATGGATCTTTATAATTTTCAGGCGCATCGCTAAAATCAATTTCCATTTGTTTTTTAACCTCAAGAATTTTTTCCACTTCAGATATGATCAATAAAAATGATTCGATTTTATGCTGTGATTTGATATGGATACGTTCCATTTTTGATGCAGCATCTTTGAATAATTCATGACTATATGATCGTTCATCATTGGCAATGGCCTATTCAAATTTAGATTAGATTAGTTTGAAAATAAAAATTCAAGGCTTACTTGATAAAATTTTTTCGATTTTAAATGTAAATAAATGTCTGTAATCTTATCGAGTAAATATTTTGGATCCCAGCCATATTTTTCAGGGTTTGGAACTTTGAGACTTTTGCATTTTTTACCGCAAAGTTGATGTAGATTGAAGTTGAGCATTGCAGCTAATCTATCAATGAGTTCCTAACCAAAAAAAAGAGGGATATGAATTTAATATGATTTCTATTGTTTTCTTTCTCTCGCAAACTTACCACAGCTTCAAAAGGTTTTTGTACCGTTTTTGTCAGATAGTGCAACATGTCAACATTTTCGACAGCCAAAATCAAAAATGAACGACATTGTCGCTCATCGAATGCCAATTGTCGTTCACGAGTTTCTCGCTGCTCACGTGTTTGTCGATTCCAAGTTTCGGAATTTTTCATATCTTCTTTGACTTCATGAATACGTTTCAAGGAAACTAATGCTTCGTCCAATAAGAAAGTTGTGTCATTCATCAACATGTTGATGAATTTGACAAAATTTTTCCCATTATCTGCTTCATGAATAATGGCTAATTGTTGTTTTTGATTTGCCCAAAATGATTTGAATATAATACTAATATGATAACGAATGGTAAATTTATCATAAAATTCATTCGATGTTCCAGTGATTTCAACATCCGTATAGAACTTCATTAGGGCACGAACTAGATATTTATCGGCTAATGGATGGTGCATAATTTTCGCGTGAAACGTGGATGAATGTGTATTGACGATCGGACTGGATAGAAAAACAATTTCAATAAACTTGGCTGTCAAATATGGATTGTTTATATAATGTGGCGAACAGATTACAACTATAATGAATAGAATTAGGCATTCGAAATTGGCCGAATCATAATATGGATTCGGTGGTTCCAATATAGTAGAACAATGTTGAATTATAAAGATAAGAAAATCAGCCAAATCTTCTAGATACCAATCAGGATAGCTGGCAAAGATTGAAGGTACAATTTGAGGCAATGGTAAATTCAGATCATATTCATTATCACAATCGATTAATTTCAATAAGAAATGAATAAATTGATTATAAAATATCATGCAGCGACCAAGAAATCGTTCATCCAATAAGCCAGCTTCGGCACAAAGTTTTGATTTATGATATCGCAACATCTGCTCTTTATAACGACGCAAGCGATTAGATTGGTCCGACTGATGAGCTTCGATAAAACGATTCAATTCTCGAATGGTTCTCAAACGTCGCATATGTTTTCGAATACATGGTATAACGCTGAGATGATGTGCATGCAAAGTTTGAAAAAAGCATTGTGTTGAAAATGTTACTTCATTCCAAATGAAATTTGGTTTAGCGATCTCCTTTTCGAGCCAATTTTCTGCTTCGGATTGTGTAAATTTGATTCGTGAATCATCTTTTTTCACGGCTAACGAGTAGTTTGGATTAAACGGAAATAATGGATCAATTTTTTCACGTTTAATTTTAACTGAAAGTAATTGTAAAACGCTGGTGAGATTGGTAAAAAAACCATCCGATGCAACCGATTTTTCATCAGAATGCAAACGTGCTCGAGTGCTATTTCGCAGTAATGCTTCGGAGAAAAATTCTACAGTCCTTGCTCGACTTTTCTGATTCAACAATAATGAATGAAAGATTGGATATAATAGATCACGACGAATATAATCCAAAGTATTCTGCAAATCAATTGTTGTTTGTTTGACTACGTCATGGCCATGTTTGCTTGGATAGTATTTTTCGACGATTTTGGGATCATCCTCAGCAAACACTGACAATCGAAGGAATGGTGACATGAAAGCAAATTTAGAAAATTCACGACCTTTCGAATCTGAAACGTCGGCCGGTAACCAATTTGTCATTTGAGTTAGCAATTCACCAATCGGATAATTCGATTTTCCAACCGAAACATTACAAATCTGGTTAAGTATTTGTAATGGTAATTTATGATTATCATAGATGAATGAACAATATGAATTCATGTCTAGCCAAAGTTTTCGAAGAATTGGTTTAAAAATTGCTGCAAACAATGTCGACGAATAATGATTGTAAGTGTTTACAATAAAACTATTGATAAAATCTGGATGTAATTTTTCTGCATACAATAACTGTAAAAAATAATTGATAAGATATGAATCCGATTCCGATTGATTCATAATCAACGCAACAAAATCTATGCAATGATTTTTGATTGATGCCAATAAATCACGAATGATTGGTGTTTCATATTTGTCTAATGTTAATTTTTCTTCTTTGTTTGCACGATTAAATGAATCAAGTACATATGATAGAGCCAAGATATATTTGTTTCGATATGACATGAAATTGACAGCTTCGAATTCATTGCTCTTTTTTATTTTGAATGTTGATTGAATAATCGATACAAAATTTTCGGGCTTAAATTTATTGAAATAGGCGAGACTTTCATCAAAATTCACAGAGTGATTGATAAGATTCGTCACAATTTCCATGAGAATAAATTGAATAATATTTTTATAATCATCGGTAGGTTTGATTTTTGTTTTCAACTCTTGAAGATTTATGGTAACCGGAGAATGAATCAATTGATCATTGCAATTATTTTCATTTGTAGTAGAAATTTCAACATTAAATGTTTTGGAAATTATATTGAAAATAGTCAATGATAATGAATTTGATTCTTCAAAAGAATCGAGAACATTTTCAGATTTAGATTCAAATGAATTATCTCTTTGTCGTTTGAGATTTTCACGACGTTCTTCGATATTATCCACATCCATCTTTTCGATACGAGTGTCTGAACAGCCAATGGTTGGATTCATTTTATCATTATTTTCTTGTGGATGAGTACAATCAACATCCATTGCTGATGGTGGTTCATATGCAGATCTTTTATCTGAAACGAAATCCAAATTTACATTAAACTTATGTGATTCGTTTCCTTGTTGATTGTTATTCTTAGTCGGGTTATTCACTCCCTGTTGATGATGTAGGTGATGGAGGGTGTCATTTCTTTTCTTATTATTTGCTGAAGTTGTTGATGAATTGCAATTCATTGGCTGTTGCTTTGGAAGAAGACTTGATTCGGCAAGCTGCGGCAAATTGCCAGATGCTGTTGTTATAGTTGATGCTTCTACACTTATAGATGATTGAACTTGATGTCGTTGTTGGCCGGTAAGGTTATTGTTATTATCGTTATTATTATTGTGGTATGCTCCAGCACCAGCCAATCTTGAAAGTCGTTTGCGTCGTAACTTGATAAAACAATGAATAGAGGCGAAACAACATATTACAAGGTCATTATTCGTTCAGTTTTTTTTATAATGTAAGAATTTTCAAGTAATAAAGAATGATAGAAACTTACCTCTTCAGGAGTCAATTCACGCGATGTATGTGGAACATAAATTTCTGGTAAAATGGGATTCAAATTAGATGATGATGATGCTGATATTTGTGGATCAATTATTGGATTATTATCATTTTCTTCTGAAGAATTTTTCGGTGTTGATGCTTCATCTTTTGTTTCATCCATAATTATAAAAACTGATCAAATGCAAATGCTGATTAATGAAACTATTTCAAAAAATATACAAAACGATAACATACCTTTATGACTTGGTTTTTTTCGAGAAG
>ERZ500997.425-NODE-425-length-11950-cov-6.030097_pt1 | contig 11950 bp, 7 predicted proteins | sample MGYA00248826_ERZ500997 | MGnify/ENA primary metagenome ERZ500997 (study PRJEB25958, sample SAMN03398524) | human skin metagenome | study: EMG produced TPA metagenomics assembly of the Human Skin Microbiome Metagenome (human skin metagenome) data set.
TAAAAAATTCAAACCTGATTACCGAAAAAAAATAGGAAAAAAGTGTTTGATTAATTAAACTTTTTTGCTGTTGTTGCTATCGAAAAAACTGTAATTCCATGTTGCCTGTTATCTTTTTGTTTTGTTTTGTTGCTTCATCATTTTGTTTATGCATCAATTAATTTTCAAAAAAAACGAACGAATGAATAACAAACTAAACTAAAATGCATCTTCATTAACAATTTGAATTTATTCATTGAAAAATTTTGCAGCCGAAGAACGAAAAAAAAACAAAGCTTGAACGAAAATTTGAATAATAATGATAACATTCAATGAAAGGATTATTCTATTCTTTTATTCATTTTATGAATCTAATTTGCAGGTCACGCAAAACATTGACGTTTTGTTAGTGAAAATGATCACTATATTCATTGTGTGAATTACAATAGTCGATAAGTCGAGATAAACGAACTTTTCGTAATTAACTTTGATTCAAATTGAATGATGTTTCACAAACTATAGCTAAGTAAAGATTTAATCCAATTTTGAATGTTTGATTTTGTTTTTCTCTTGGTTTTCGATGATAAAGTTTGTTTTTTTCATCAAATCTTTCTATTGGATTCCATCGAATATCCAGAATCATGGTCAGCAAACTAGAATGGGAAAAAAAATATTCAAATTTTTCCGGTTTTTTCGTTTTGTTCACCAAGTTTTAGTTTAATTTAGTTTGGTTGTTGACTTAATTCAAATTTAAATTGAATTTTCGCCTATGTAAACGAAAATGAAAAAATGGGAGAATTTGAAGAAACTTTTCAAATAGGAAAAAAAAGTTCCCGACCATATAGAATTCAATAAACGAAAAAAACCAAGTTTTTCTGGGTTGCTTCAATGACGAATTCTCTTTATTTCATTTCATTGTGTGTGAGTGTTTTAGAATTGAATTTTCTTGAATTGAATGTTTTTCATTCGGCGAATCCTTTTTCCCAATTTCAAATTCAACCAAAATTCTTTGACTTTGAATAACTAGAAAAAAATGAAAATTCCGAATTGGTTTTGTCATTCAAAGAAAAATGGAAAAAAAATGTTCACCACCACCATAAAATGAATAATTCATATGTGAATAGCTAATGGCAACACACACATAAAAATTTATTATTCATTACTTATCATCTTTTCATTCATCTTTTCATTCGTCGTTGTTGCAAGATTTTTATTTTTGCACATTTACATTTGATGACAGAATTTTATCAATCTTTTTTTTTGCTGTTGTTTCCATCAATCCAACACAAGACACATGGCGTTATCTGGTGTCTGAATCGAATAAAATTTTCATTTTCAAACCAAAAAAATCGAAAAAAATTGATGTCCAAAAATAATGATAATGATGATTACAGGTTTATCAAACCATCATATAACCTGTTTTTTTTCTGTTGAGAAACAAGTTAAAACTTTTCGCACAAACAAAATATTATTATGAAGAAAGAAAGAAAGAAACGAAAAAGAATAACTAAATAGGTCATCCAGGTGTAATGTGTGTGTGTGTATGTGGTGATATTGACCCTGTTGCATTTTGATAATTATAAGGTTTAAGTTGTGTCATATCAGGTCAGATGGAAAATTAAAAGGTACCAAAAAAAGGTTGCTTTGTTTACGATTTTGTTTGTTTCTGTTGTTGTTGTTTATGTGCAATATATGAATATTATGTAACTACGGTGACTAAAATGTCAATTCTAGATAAATCATCGCATAAAATATTCGATGAACAAGGATCACGACTGCTTGTGGAATATGAAAAAAACAAATCATCAAATAATAACCCTCATTTACCACCATGGTTTAATTTGAAAAAATTTCGTCGTATAAAACCTCTTGTTAATCAATATTTTTTCAGTATTTTTCTAGCACATTTTTGTGGTCTATTAATATTAGTTTTTGTTCGTTCCATATATCAAACATTATCCAAAACGGGTAAATCAAAAAATTTAGTTACAATATTTTATCGTTATCTTCATACATGTTTATTCGTGAAAAAATGGTATGAAGGACAGATTTGGATTGAAAATGATCCTGCATATCAATCATTACAAATGGTAAGCGTTTTTCATTTTCAAAACCATCCAAAATCGATTTGATTGACCCTTTGTTTCCAAAAAGGTTAAAAACATGCATCAAACAGTATCAGATCAACAGAATAAAGAAAGAATCGATGAAAATGATGAAAAATCCATCTCATTACGTGATATGACATTAACACAGGTAAATTACATTGACTAGTTTTCAATCAAAATTCATTTGTTTGAAATTTTCTTTCTTTCAGTTTGCATTTGCTGGCCTGTTAGTATTATCACCGAAAAAATATGGTTTTAGCAACCGTAAAGAAGATATTGAAACAATGATTTATTTTTGGTCGGTAATCGGTTATATGTTGGGTATTGATGATGATTATAATCTATTCATTGGTGATGATGTGGAAACTATTCGACAAAGATGTTGGGTAATATTCCGGGAAAATTTTCGTCCATCATTATTATCAGTCGCTGATACTACCACCAATGATAATGATGATGATCGTATCCGAATGGCCCGACAAATAATTGAATCATCAAATCAATATATTTATGGTTTACGTTACGGTTCTTGTATGAAATTCATTTGGCAATCATTACAAATAGAATCCGAATATCCGTTATTAAATCGTGAAGAAAAATTTTGGTATTATCAAATGAAAATTGTTATTGAAAAATGTTATCAATTCACCATTGTTAGATTTTTATTGAATCAACTATTACGTTTATCATTTTATTTAATGCAATTTGATTTCATGCGAGGATTTAAAATCAGACAATTATCCCAAATGGATCATCAAGTGTTAACCAAATCACCAAAACTAATTCAATGATGAACATTTCTGGTTTCAATTTTATGAAATAATAATTGCAATACATTTGGATGTTGTTTCCAATTTCTGTTTTGGTGGCCATCCACATTACCATTATCATCACTGTTAAACATTTCCGACCAAACCGTTTGAATGAGATTGAAATCCAAAAAAACTAAATAAATTCCATTAATAATTTGATCATCTGAAAGACCTTGTTCACGAAAAAAATTAACAATATTTTCAGCATTCACCGAATTTAATGAACGTGTTGTTTTTGATGATTGAAATTTTCCAATACGATTTTTGATCTCTTTTAATGTTATACCAAAATGCATTTGAACAAATGTATTCAAGGTTAATTTGAAATTATTATTCGCCAGCATTGTTGAAAAACGATTACTTGGTTTCAGCAAGTTATGCAGGGAAACGTATCGAGTTTGCATTGCTTTTTCTTTTAATAATTCGATATTTCGTATGGCAATATCAATATTCAAAATGATACGTAATAGATCACGACTATCCGAATAGGATTGTAATTCGGGTTGTTTTTTAAATTTTTCAAAATTTTCCCTTATTTTATCGGTTGATAATTCCAAAATTAACACGTTACAGGTTAATTGTTGTATGGTGCAGCCATAGTTTTTCAGTAAAATATTCATTCGTTCTTCAATCAATTTGGCATCCAAATTTACCAAACGTTTACGACAAAAAAATGCCAAACGTAAATCATTTGAATCATTGTCAATTGAGTGATGAAAATGATTGATTGTAGCTAGTTTAGCCAAATTGGCCGTATCACAATTACATAACATATGAAAATGTTTGACCATAAAATTTACCGGTAAATTTAGTTGATTTTTAAGGATATTTAAATTTTCAAGCAATTTTCGCAGACTAATACGATCTAAATGATTATCCAATGAATCATTATCTTGATCATCGATTAAATGTTGTGCAACTTGTCTGGAACAATCCAGAATTTGTCTTAATATCAATGATATTATTGTTCGACGTAAATCTTTAAGAATGATTTGAGAATTATTTTTATATTCATTACGAAGTTTTTGTTCAAATTTATCATAGGAAAATGAATGTTGATCTACGTTTGTTGATCGAAGTTGTTGGACAATATATCCGAGGAGATCTAAATTTTCGTCATAATAACCAATGGATTTTAGTTGTTCGATATTTTTGTTCATCAGATTTGGTAATGCATATAACATTGAAATTTCAGGTTGTTTGAATGCCAATTCATTTAGAATATTTATTTTACTTTGAATTTTTTCCATCGAAATATTCAATAGCTGAATATTATGATCGATATCATCGATATCGAAATTTGATCGTAATAAATTAATTTTATCATTTAATTGTTGTTGATTACGATCAACGCTTGAATCATTCAGCCATTTCAACAGAATCAAATTGGCTTTTTCATTGGAAATTTTTAAATTTTTTGTCAATTCAAATCGAATCGTTTGAATGGAATTTGCTTCCAAATCAATACGGCTAAATATTTCGGAATTTTTATTATTGCTAGTTAAAGTTCTTATTATCATCAATGATCGTCGTTGTCGTGGTAAATTGTTGACAAACATTCGGGTGATCAAAAACATGATTGCGGCCACAAATTATCAATTTCAAACATGTGATACACGTGATAAACAATCAATTCATAAAGAACGTATTTTAAAAACTTTATTTTTATTATTGACAAATATAATCCGATTTAATGAATATGAAAAATTTATAACAAAGATAATTATTTAAAAAAAGAAGATAATTTCAACATTATTATCATGATATTAATAAATCATTATCCATATTATTGTTGTTGTTATTCTTTAGATTACCATGATGATCTAATTGATAATTTGGATTGGAAAAAAAACGAACTTGACCGGAACGAACGGAATTTTTATTACTTTCTTCATCATCATCATCGATTGTATCGAGTGTTTGTCGGTGTTGTTGTTGTTGACGATGAACGACTAGATTGACCAGAGAATTTATTCGGGGAACCGGTAGTACATTTCTATATGATAATGGTGGAAAAGTTATTCAAAGAAAACAAACAAAAAAAAACATTACTTACAATTTAACACAAAGCAAAATGGAAACAGTAACCATACATAAAGCTATGAACCAAAGATATGGAGAATTTCGTTGCAAAAATGTTGGCGAATCATTCGATGATGATTGTTGTTCGCTTTGTGATTCTTCAGCTGATTTTTGATCATTGGTCGGGGTCGTTGTGTTTGTCGTTGTTGAATTTGTATCCGAATCGATCCATTGATCAAAAATACTATCTTTTTGTTTGGAAATAATAAAATCAAAAATATCTTCCAGATTGATAACATGAACAATTGGTTTGGTAATTTTAGAATCCAATGAATGATTTCGTTGACAAGTATGACCATTATCTTGGCTATCAAAACCACGATTACATTGACAAATTGGACCCGTTCTTCCGATAAGACAAATATGATGACAAGAATTATTCATAGCGCCATCATCAGTACGACAATAATCATAAAGTTTAGTATGTTTAAAACCCGAAATAACTTTGAGTTCATCATTATTTACATTTGAATATGGTAATTTTTTTGATTCAATTCGTTTGTTCGTTGTTGATGTTGATGATGATTGAAGATCAGTCCAATATAAACGTGGTGATTCGGCATTAGTCCAATAAAGGGTTGAATTAAGAAGAGCCATTGATTGTACAGTGTTGACATGATTTTCAAGAAATTTTTTCGGTTCCAAATGACTTTGTTGATGGCCGTGATGGTAATGGTCAAGTTCGATAATATCGATTCTTTCCAGTACAGGATCACCCAAAATCAGTTGTTCTTTGAATGGATAAACCAATAATGCAAATGGAAAACCTTGTTTCGAACGTAACAGACTTCGTACGAATTGACCATCCATAGTTAACATTAAAATTTGGGCATTTTTTGATTTAAGACCAACATAAATTGTTTTGGTCAATGCATTAATGGCCATCGATACTGGTTGATCAAGTTTATCATTCAAAATTGCACGATAACCTTTTTGAATGCTAACCACTTCCATCGATCCTTTGATCATATCAACCCAATAAAGATTATTGCTATTTATTTCGAATGTTAAACCGAAAACACCACTCAGATCATCATCAACCATAGTATGATAAATAAATTCCGGTTCCATTCGGGCACGAACAATACGATCACGTAAACGATCATATAGATAAAATTCGGATATTTCATAATTATAAGCCAAATCATTGATTAAAAATACAGATGGTATCATTGGAATCAGTTCGAATGGTTCATTATCAACGGAATCTGGATAAAATTTATATAAACGTGATCCAGTATTAATGATGAGAAAATTATCCGAACGACTCATACATGTTCGATTATCATTTGACAAGTACATGTGATCTGGACAACGGCAGGTAAATGTTTCATTTGTACGACTTAGACAAATATGCGAACAAGGATTATGACGATGATGAAGACATGGGTCAGATTTAGCCATCGACGATGATGATGATAATGGTGGTTGACGTAATGGATGATATAAAGTCATACCATATAAACCTCGTCGTTTACTTATGGTTGGTTGAAAGATGTTCGATTGTTCATGGCAATGAATTTTTTGACATCCAAATAATTTCTTTGCAATCCAATCAGTCCAATAAAGTTGATCTTCAAATACGATCATTGAATATGGTTGACGAATAAAATCTTCGTGTACAATACGACGCGTTTCAATATCGAAATCATAATATTCAATTGAACCGGTTTTACCATCACACCAATACAGACGATTCATTTCCTGGTCATAAACAATATCATTTGGCCATTGAACATCGGTAAATAATCTTGTTTGTTCCGTTCCATCAAGCAATGATTCATAAATACCACCTTGACGATCATGCCATTGTGTCCAATATAAACGATACCGAGAACGTACAACAACAATTCCACGTGGTGATGGTAGATTTTCAATCAATGTTGAACAAATTAATGTTTGAGTATTACAAACAACAATACGTTCACGATTTGCTTCAGTCATATAAAGATTATTTGCCAACCAATCCAACGAAATACCTTCAATTTGACTTTTAATATCATGAAAAAGACGTCGGTTTTGTTCACTGGATACAGGATATTCTTGAACACGACCATCAATTGGTATTTCATAAACGGATGAAAATAATGATTCATTATGAAATACAGAATAATATAATCGTCCATCACTAATCGATAGTTCCAGATCGATTATTGTTGATGGATCATATTCATTCAATGTTATAACGGGAAATATTATTTTATTACGTAAATCATAACCATGTATATCATTACCAGTGGAAAAATATAATATTGGTGATTGTTTACCATTAGCCACACATGTTCGGTTATCAATCAGATGATAATCGTCAAAACAGTCACATCGATAATTACCTAGGAGATTAATACAAAGTTGACTACAAAGATTCAATTGTTTTTGTTGTGAACATTCATCAAAATCTTTACATTGATGACCATCATTTAGTAATTCAAAACCAGGTGGACACGAGCATTTTGGTTGTTGGGTATGTTCATCGATCAGACATAGATGCGAACATTTTTTATCTTGACATTTTTTTGCATGACAATTTTGTTGTTCATCATCACCATCGGGGCAATCTGGTTTACCATCACAAACCAATTCATATGCAATACATAGACCATTAGATTGACAACGATAACGATCATGTAATTTATCACATATCATATCTTCATTTGGATCATGGATCTGGGAACAATTTGATTCATCCGAATGATCCATACAATCATTAACACCATCACAAACCCATTTTGGTGGTATACATTCGAAAGATGTGACGCATCGAAAATCAAAACGACAATCAATCAATGGATTTTTTGCTGTACAATTTGCTTCATCAGCATTATTCGAACATTCACTTTGACCATCACAAACCCAACGTTGTGGTATACAATTACCAACCGCATCGTTACATGCAAATTCATGTGATGGACATGGTAAATGTTGTTGTACAGCATTAGCATTAGTAATATTTTCAACCGAATTACATGATAATTCATCATGATAATTACCACAATCATTATCACCATCACAAATAAATAATGGTGCTATACATTTTCCATTACCACAATCAAAAAATGAATCATGACATGCTATTGAATCGGATGATGAACCTATGTTTTTGGGAAACAAAATAATAATGGAGATTATCAGATTAATCGAATTTCAGTGATAAAACAAAAACATTATGGGCTTACTTAATTCTATTAACGACAATGATAATAATATCCCGATTGATAACTTTATCACCATCATTTTTAAAAAGGTGATTTTTTTTGTAATAATGATTAATTATAATTAATCACGTTGATAAAACTTGGAAAAAAATTATAAAACCGAAATATGCAAATACTTTTATTTATAAGAGATGTGTGGGAAACAATTTTTCAAAAAAACCAAACAACAAAAAGCTAACCGACAATAAATGAAGAAATTTTTTTTCTTTTTCGCCAAAATCAATAAGTTTTTATAAGTTTTTTTTCTTGTTTCTTTCTTCTTGGTGTCACCTCTGTGATCAAGGAATTTGACAATTAATCAAAATTTGGTCACAATTTTACAAACAAAAAAATTACGGTCAAAAAATTGAAGAAACCAGGGACATTATCAAATTCAAGTTTTTTTTAATTTGTTTGTTTGAATTTGACTCGATGCGTCGTTAATTTCTTCGCCTATCTTTCGGTCGAACGTTTTTTTCTGGTTTTGTTTATTTTATTCTTCATCATCATCACCATTGATAATTTACTTTTTTCTTTTCTTAAACTTTTAATCATCATCATCCTTAATGATGATTATAATAGCCAGCCAGCCAACGAACGAAAAAAAATGGCAGCCAAAATATATCAAATTTCCCGAAAAACAAACAACAAAAAATCTTCAAATTGATAAAAATCAAAATCCTTTCGATTCGTTCATTGAAAAAATGATAAGATTTTTTTCATTTTTTATTTCGCAAATGGATTCGAAATTTTTTGAGCGAAAAAAATGGCTATAATATTCCTTTGGCGGAAAAATGGAAATCATTGAAAACAAACCAAAACCAACAATATATTTAGGTTAGGTTAGGTTGGGTTGGGTGTTTACCAGCCAAAAAAAAAAATCAATCAATTAAATTCAATCAAAAATCATCAAGTTTTCATTTCTCTGTGTGTATTTCCGCTCAAAATGTTTTTTTTCTTTCCTGGTTTTTTCGTTAGGCAAAAATGATTTCATTTGATAATGATGACAACGACGATGATGGCTGTCAAGTACTTATTTCCGATTTTTTCATCATCATTTCTGTTTTTGGCTTTTTAGCGATCCGACTTTGATTTTGTTTTGATGTTGATTTGGTTGATCATCATCATTTAGGAAAACTGGAAAAAAAATCCCTAAACAAACGGAAATGGAATGTGAAAACAAATTTTGCAAAACAAATTAACTAACCGGTTAATTGATTGATTTGATTTTGACAAACATTTAATCAATTTGATTTGATTGGATTATTAATCAATTTTTTCTCGCTAATCGATCTGGCTGGTTGGTTGGTTGGTTGTTGTTTGTCGATGTTGACATTATCATCATCATTATATGATTACGAATCAAGGAAGTTTAACATTTCATAACATTAGGTTTTCAGGTGTGTGTGTGTGTTATGTTTATTGGAATGTTTATGTTTAACTAACTAAAGGAAAGAAAATCAATATTTGATCGATTATCGAATTGGATTTTTATGTTTTTCGGTTTGATTTGTTGTTGTTAATTTGGTTTGTTTGGCATTTGACAAACACGACATTCTTTCATGACTGATAAGATAAAGAATTTTGTTGTTGTTGTTATTGTTTCATTTTGATCGGAAATCGAATGAAATCAATCAATAAAATTAATTGATTGATTGATTGCATCCATTTGATCTAATTACAATTAATCAAATGTTATTGACAATCATATATTTCCTATAGACTTTTTTATTACCTTGATGGTTACACAATCGATGCAATTACCAACATAAGAAATAAAGATGCCACAAATGGAAAAAAATCTTATTTATATGTCTTTCTCGCTCTGTGTGTGTATTTTGTTTATTCAAGTGTCGTAAGACGTTGTTAGTGTTGTTAATGATGGTAGTGTGTTAAAAATCACAAGATAATCATAATAATGGTTTGTTGTCAACAACAACAACAAACAAACAAACAAGCAATACCAATATAGGAAACAAAACAAAACTGTCATTAATTAAGACACTTTAGAAAAAAGTCTTAAGTGTGGTGATGATGTCGTTTTTTCCATTTGGTAATTTTGATGATGGTGATGATGATTATGTCATACAAATTTCTTGGCCAAACATAAAACATTACAACATTATTATCATTTTTATGATTTTCGAGGATGATTTCTTCGTCGTCCATTTTTCACCGAAAATGGTCAAATTATTATTATGATAATGTCATTTGTAAATCTTCCAAAATGATCTTTATTCATTCATCGTTTTATTGATGGTGGTTTTCCTCGTTTCAAAGATCTAACCTTGTTTGTTTCGTTCGTTTGAATAGAACGACGATGACGACGATAATCATCTATGTTTTTTTATGACCTAGATGGTATAGCAACCATGATAATAAAAAATTTTTTGATTTGAAAAAAACCCTTTAACTTGGGAAATAAAAATTGAGAAAACTTCTTTTTTGAAAAAAAAACTAGTTCATCAAATGGGAAAAAACATTCGAAATGAGCATTTTTGTTGAAACTTGTCACAATCGATTAATCGACAATCGATTGTTTAATTATGATCTAATAATTATGATTTCCTTTTTCATCGATTGTGTGCTCACTCCTTGTTTTCATTTTGATTCGATTTTTTTCTTATCAATTTTGTGATTGGTAATTTGTCAATGTCACACGATTATCATGGTGCAAAGGAATTTTTGGCCAAATCAAGACAAATAAAAATAAAAATATCCAAATCTCAAATGTCAATCGACAGATTTGGATATTTTTTTTTTTGATTTGTAAATTTAGAAAAAAAATTATCAAAAATATCATCGTTATCGAATCTCATCGTTTGCCATTGCCCTTTTCCAAACATTCGAATATTCGAACGTTTCGAAACATTCGAAAATGATTTGTTGTTTTTGTTTGGTTGTCGTTCAGATTTGATCGATAATCAAAATGTAAACACTGTATATATATAAAAAAAACAACAATGTTTTTCTATTTGATCATTATCAAATATAAATCAATATCGAATCAATAATATCGAGAAACTGAATACTCGAATCGAATCAAATCATCGAATCAACACTCGTGAACACGATCCAGATCAACCATAGACAACAACAAACGATTAAAAATAACCTCCCTGTTTTTTTATTTTGATTCGGTACATTTCGCGATTCGAATCATAAAAAAAATCACCATAAGCTACTGCATGCGAAAAAAAATAACATTCACACAAATCGAAATATGCAAAAATATCAAATCAAATCAACAACAACAGCAAACCAATAACACTGAAATTGGATAAAGAGAGGATCTCCCCTTCGTTCTCTCTCTCTCTCTCTTCGTTTTTCGTTGATGCGTCTTAATTTTCGAATGGTTACCCAAGTGAGTAAAGTCAAAGCAAGTAAGTCAATCTTGCATTATTATTATCATTATCAACAAGTTTTTGTTGAAATTTGTTTTTATTTTTTCTTAGTTACAAAAATACATTTTTTTCCTTAACTTAACTTACATTGACAAACAAACAAAATCAAGTTTGTTTGTTTGTTTGGGTGTTTGATCAATGATGATGTGATGATCACTGATGATGCATTACACTCATTTCTCTGTCACTATTTCAATATTGAGAAGAAAAAAAGTAAAAAACCGAGATAAACAAATTTAGGGAACCTCTTCTTTTCATTGAAAAATCAGTTCATTTTTTAATTATCATTTTTTTATCGTTTTCAATCGAATATTATTATTATTTTATTTTTAGGATTTTCATTATCTTTTTGTCAGGGACCGGAAACTTTT
>ERZ500997.426-NODE-426-length-11948-cov-5.881275_pt1 | contig 11948 bp, 11 predicted proteins | sample MGYA00248826_ERZ500997 | MGnify/ENA primary metagenome ERZ500997 (study PRJEB25958, sample SAMN03398524) | human skin metagenome | study: EMG produced TPA metagenomics assembly of the Human Skin Microbiome Metagenome (human skin metagenome) data set.
AAGATAATAATAATAATAATAATAATAATAATCTGATGAAAAGAGATAGATGATATTAATTATATTTATAATAGAATTAAGGATCGGATTTTCCGAATATTTTTGTTGTTGTTGTTTTGCTTTGTTTGTTGTTGTTGTATGATGTCAAATTGCGGCAATCTTATTTGATGATGATGATGATGATGATGAACGATAATGATGATGAATGAGATGTGAATTGACAAAAGACATATGATGCAACTAAATTTGAAAATGACCAAAATGATGAAGGGGTGCGTAATTTGTAGGGCTTTTGTTTTTGTTTTTGTTTTTTTTTTGTGATTGAGATTAAGAAAAGAAAAGAATTAACAATCAAGATGCAAATAAAAAGAATAATGAGAATTTTGTGTGAGAAAAAAAAATTCTTTGTCATTTTGTTTTCATTCGGTTCAATTAATTAATGTTTGATTGTGATTAAATAATTATATTACTTTAAAAAAATTCTCCAATAATTGATTAATCAATTAATGATCATGAAGTTAACTGGTTGAAACAGAAACCGTTACTTGTTGTGGTTGTTGTTGTTGCTGCTGTTGTTGTTGTTGTTGATTCAATTGTTGTTGGCCAACAGCTTCCGATTTTATTGCCTGCATTGTTGTCGTTGTTATCGATTGATTATTAGCATTAACTATGGCTGCAGCATTCGTGACAACTGTAGCAGTCGTTGGTTGTTGTTGTTGTTGTTGAATTGTACCAACCGTATTGTTTAGCACCGGTGGTTTATGATGTGATAGCATATGTTTTCGTAGACCTTCACGTGTTTTGAATTTCTTTTCACAATTATAATAATCGCACGCATATTTACGTTCATCCGAATGTACAGATTTATGTTTGGCAACATTAGTTGATTTATAAGAACCATAATCACAACCAGGCCAATCACATCGATATGGTTTCTCCAGGATTGTATGCCTGATCATATGATCTTTTAGATTACGTTTCAATTTATATGCAGCTGTACAGCCTTCAAATTCACATTTAAATCTCGCCAATTCCGGATTACGACTTCGTGATTTTGGTCGAGCAGGTTGTGGTGGTGGTGGTTGCGGAACTGGAGCCGCAATAGCATGCGTCACCTGAGTTGGTGCCTGTATCGGTGCATGTAATTTTACATGGTTAAGATAAGCGCCCTGTGAATCGAATGATTTGCCACAGTTCATCACTCCGCAGATGAATTCTTGATGACCATCGGGATGTTGAATCATTGTTCCAGGAGCGAAAAATTGCTGCGGTGCATTAGCAACGACTTGTTGTTGTGGTGGTGGTGCCGCATTCTGTGTCGCTACATTCACCGTATTGGAAGCATTATTGGCGGCATTCGGATTATGATCTTTATGTGCACGCATATGTGAACGTAGATAACTGGAGCTGACACAACGATACGTACAATTCGGAAATGTGCATGCAAACGGCTTGTCCGGTCGATGCGTATGTGAATGATCCCACAATCCTTTGCGTGTTTTATAACGACGGCCACAATTCTCCACCGTACAGATGTAATTCCGTTCACTCGAATGGGTTTCTTTGTGTTCGTTAAGCTGAGTCTTGGTCAAAGCAGAATATCCACAATTAGGAATGTTGCAACGAAATGGTTTCTCTACCTTGCTATGTTGCATCATATGTTGTTTGAGATCATATAATGTGCTGAACAATGAACTGCAGTTCGAATTGTTACATCGAAACAATTGCGTGTTGATCATCGCATTAGTTCCGGCCACTGCAATCGCTGTCGTTATCGGCTGTGGTTGAGTGCTAGGTACGACCACTGATGTATTACCAACATTTCCACCTCCGGATTGTTGTTGAGCCACAATCGTCTTATGCGCTATAGCTGTTCCGACATTTGATGCAGGCGGTTGCTGTAATTGAATCAATGTCACCTGTTGTCCAGTCGGCAATTGACCAGTAATCTGAGTCGGTTGTAATGGTCCCTGTTGTCCTTGAGCATTTGCCGTAATTATCTGAGCAATCTGTTGCTGTTGAGATTGATGTTGCGAGACAACTGTTACTTGTTGTGGCTGATTTTGCTGAATTTGTTGTTGTTGCTGCTGCTGTTGTTGTTGTTGTTGTTGCTGCTGTTGTTGTTGTTGTTGCTGTACGATTTGGACAGTTTGTTGTTGATTCTGTTGTTGGCTACTGGATTGATTATTCTGTTGCATTGTGCCATTTTGATCATGTACAGAACGATGGCGTGTTAATTCGGTCATCTTAGAAAATTCTTCATTACAATCAGGCCATTCACATTTGAATTTACGTTCCATATGAACACGCATATGTGCTTTCAATGAAGCTGGTGTTTGTGAACGAAATTCACAGCCAGGCCAAACACATGGATATGGATGATCAGAATTATGAACAGCTGCATGTTCATTAAGCTCTTCACGTGTTTTAAAACGACGACCACATTCAGGAAAACTACAATTGAATTCTCCATCACCAGTATGTACCAATTTATGATTATTGATATGACGTCTCGATGATGTCTGATATTCACATGATGGCCAACCGCAAATATAAAGACCATCACGATATGAATGCATAACCACTTCAGCTGCTGCAATGGCCATTACATCTTTCTTTTCACCAAGATTATTATAATTGGAAGCATTCATATTATCAACAGCATGTTGTACGGCTGCTGCTGTTTGTGGTTGTACAATATAAGCTTGTGTAACTCCATCCGATTGATCCATATTTGGATCACAAAATGTTTGTAATGTTGTTGAAAATTCTTCCGTTGCCCAATCTTCCTGTAGATATCGTTGTAATAATGCTTCATTGCCACGAATTGTCTCCTGAAATCTTTGCTCAATTCGTTCGAATTCATAACGTAATTTTTCATCATTAATAATATTTGATTCATTATATAATTTTTGTACATAATTTTTATATTCCAATAATGCATGTAAACATTTACGAATAAAATCAAAATCAAATAATGATTCATTCGTTTGTAAACAGATGATCTCTGTCGGTTTTATTTCTATCGCATCCATAGTGGTAGATTTTTGTTTCTCTTCTTCTTCTCTTATTCACACTTGTTCTTCATTCACAAATATACACTGCTTCGTTTTGTTGTTGTTGATTATTTTTTGTTGGTGGTGGTTGGCCGGCTTTCGATTTTGTTTTTTTAAATCAAAATAACTTGATGCTGATGATGATGATGATGGTGGTAGTTGCTAGCCGGTTACTTGAAAATTCAAATCGCTATTTATTGTTGTTATTTTTAAATGTTGCTGCTGCCGATTTTGCGGACGCAAACATACACATATGGGAAAAAACGACAGTGGAAAGGTAATGTGATGATCCTCGTTATGATGATGTTTTCTATTGAATAGAAGAAGTAAGACGGGAATGCTATCAAATTGAATGGAATAGCGTCCAAGTGATTTCTCTTTTATTATTATAGTGGCCAAATTCAAAAGAAGCGGCTTTTTTATGTGAATGATGATTGTAGGACAAAAATTACAACAACAGCTAGCTAGATTGTTGGAAAAAAAGAAGAGAAAACAAAAAAAAAATGAAAGTGAAAAAAACTTTTCCTTTAGCAAAGAACTGAGTATATGATATGTGTGTGTGTGTGTAGATAACTGTACTATGTATTCCATTCAATTGATAATGATATTAGTTTATAGAATGTATGATGTGGTGATATTTTCTCATTTGTATTTCCTATGTGTATTATCTCACACAGTTTAAAAGAAAAAGGAAAATAATTTGGCGTTTGTTGCAAGAAGCACAAAAGAAAAACAACAAACAAAAACCACTATCTCCAAGGCAAAAAAATTATAAGTTTTTATCATCACTTTCAATGATTCGCTCACAATATTCTATGTTGCCATAATAAAGCTATTTGACATTTTTTTTTGTCTGCTATATAACAGTGTGTGTGTGTATCTATTGGGCGCCACCACTATCATCCACTAAACTCAATATATGAAAAAAGAAATTTTCTGGATCCTGGGTTATTGATTACAAAAAGAAATGGATTTTTTTCTGGTGGTGGTTACCACTGATTTCCTATCCTATTTGGCTAGGGGGGACAAAGACGAACCAAACAAGAATATTAAGTTCTCATTTGATTGAGCGCGCGTGTTTCATAATAATTGCTATATTTTGACATGTATTCTTTCATAGGTCTAACTGCTATTGCTATAAGTCAGTGATAGAGTGTCAAAGGCTATCAACCTTTGTTATTCTTTGAATGAATTTGTCAAACATTGTTTGAACCTATAGTGTGTATACAATACTTGCTATGTCTGTAATTGATGTTATTTGTTAAAAAAAAATAATCCAGATAAATTTCTCCAACAAAAACAGAAGTGGTTAATTTTAGCAGCAGCATCAATATCATTTAGCAATAAAAACAAACAACTAGAAAATTTTTCAATAGAAAAAATGGCTACCATTACACACAAGATGTTCATAGCATCTCATAACATATAGCAAGTATATTTGAAAAAAAAATTGTAGCAAAATTGAACAGAAAGAGAAAGAGACTAACAGAACATGGTCAAAGTTATATAGAATTTAAAAAAATAGAGAATATTTATGCGAATAATAAAATAATATTCTATCCTGGATTTTTTGACATTTTTTTAAAAACAAAATTCAAAAAAGGGAGAAAATTTTTTCATCTATCTTTCTGAGCTATTTCTTTCAATTTACCTTGTTTTTTTCTGAATGTAATTATAAAAATATATTTGTCAATCAACAAGGAAAACCAAACGACCATTGAAATATGTTGTTAATGTCTATTCATGTTGTTTGTTGTGTATGTTTTAAGTTATTTTATTATAATGACAAAACACTAACCAGTGATGATGACGATGATGATTAAAAGAAATGAGGATGATGATCGATGTTGAACAGAAAAATGAATAAATATTGAAGAAAAAAAATTTCACGGCCTTGATTTGTTGTTTGTTTCTTGATGAAAATTTTTCCTTCTCTTTTTTTGATTGATCAGATCAGATCATATATGATGGTCTACCGACAACTTTTTTTCTTCACTGCTCCAAGAATATTCAGACAAGAATATAGACTTCGCAGATCTTCTTAAATGTTTGATTCGATTATTTGATCCTAGATATTTGAAAGAAAAGAAAACAAAAAAGTTCAATTGATGAAAATGAATTCATAAATGGTTATTTGATTAATAATGTTGCCTGCCACAAATAACCGATTCAACATTATGATTTGTCAAATGAAATGAAATCATATCAATACCCGGTGACAACATTTTCTATTCATATATATTTTTGGGATAATGACAATCCAATATGACATAGGTAATGTGATTGAATTGTTCTCTCATAAAGGATGGTTATGCCGGTGGTTTCAAATTTCGTCAAATTGAATCACCGGTATCATCAATTATCATTGGCTAATACCGGACAACAACAATTCAACACGATAATTCAAAAACAATACGGTAAACCGCCAAAAAAAACGCAATGAACATCTCAAATCATCACCCATGTGATTATTTGTTGTCACATTTGGATATTATTATTATTATTTTTTGGTTTGGTTGGTTAGGCATTATACAACAGGCAGTAGTTTATACCATTTTCTCATTTTTTTATTATTATAAACACACACATATTATACATTTTATTTCTTTCGGTGGCGGTCAAGATGTGTGGTGGTACAATTTTCAAAATACAAAAAAAAATTACATACACTACTCTTTTTTTTTGTAAAAATGGATGATGAGTGAGTGGTGTGTTTATAAGTTACGTATACGTACGTTCCGTTTGGCGTTCACGTTCTTTATGTTTTGATCTCACAACAACAATTTTTGTGGTGCCTTTTGGTCGACAACAACAGCGATGATCTCGGATCGGATCGTTTCGTTTGAAGAAGAAAAAAACAGCGATAGATCTTTATGTGTGGTGGTATAGGGAATGACGGCGCGACGACTAACGATGATGATGTTGATGATAATGGTGGTGGCGTGTAACAAAACAACAAGAAAATTTTTCGAAGAAGTTGTTTTGGTAATAAAAATGATGCCTCTATTGACGACAACAGCCAGAAAAAATAAACCGAAACCGGTGGAGATAGATGGACGATCAGCAAAAAAAAAAAACAAAAACGAGATCAAACGATCTTCATGTATCAGGATTGTGTGGTTGGATCGTTTCGGATTCGATCGTCTGTGTGTGTGTGTGGTTGGGGGGTTAGTAATAATGATGATAATAATGATGGCTGTCGTTTTCAATAGGTGGTGGTGGTGGTTAGTGGATGGATGGATGGAAGAAGAAACAAAAAAGTAGTGCCAATATAAGATTTAGAATTGAAATTGAACGAAGATGATAAAAAAAAACAGGTGCAGATATATCCAAAAAAAGAAGTTGTTGAAATTATTATCCAAAATAACGAGAAAAATCGAAGTGAATGTACATTGCTAGAAGCAAACAAACAAAAAAAAAATCAAAATGGTGAAGTTCGTTTTTTCGTTATTTTTTTTTCTTTTTTTCGTTTTTGCTGTAAAACGTTCGAATCGAATAATGTTTTCCTCGAAAAAACACACACAGTTCACGAGGGAGAGGAAGAGGGAATGTGCACGCGAGAATACCACACACATACACACATTACAAATGCATTGTGGAATGAGAATGAACTAGGTGTGGTAGTATCCAATAAAAAAATCAGCGCGCGCTGTGTCCTCGTTTAATTTGGCTGGCGGTTACTGCCTGCTTGTTCTTTTTTTTTTTTTTTTTTTTTTTTTTTTTTCCCCCCCTTTTTTTCTTTTTTTTTTTTTTCCGTTGATAAATGCGCCGCTGCCACAATGAAAATTGAGCGAAATTCATAAACAACGTTTTCGAATGTTTGTAAATTCCCGCGAAATTTTAATAAATTTGATATTTTTTTTTTTTTGTAAATTAAAATTATAATTACTAAATTATCACATTGATTCTAATGGCTGTAAACCAATTAATCGCATACATTGATTTAGTACATTCTTAGCACAGATAAACAATAATAAACGTGTTTGTTGAATTGATTTTGATTGTCCTTTGATTGTTAATTCTTGATTAGCACGATTTATAGCCGTTCTAAAATTGGAAAAAAATTGAATTAAATTTTTTATTCAAAGATCAAAATAATCAACTTACTTAAGATCAAACATATAATTGGTTAATATACTTGGTTCTAGTTGATTATAAGCTTGATCGATTATTTCATCAAACATTAATAATTGATTGATTAGATTTCGACCTTCCAAAGTATCGATAGCAGTCAAATTCAATGATGAACAATGATAATCATCATAATCATCATCGTTATTCATAGATTTTTTAATCAAATTACATAATCTTGCATGTGTATATTGTAATGAAATTCCTGTATTTCCATTCAATCGAAGTGCACGATTCCAATTGAATCGATATTCAGATAAACGACGATTTGATAGATCATTTACAATGATAGCTGAAACACCCAATATATCGGCAATCGGTTCATATTGTTCAATTGGAATTTTTGTGTCTATGGAAAAAAATTTTCATTAACAACGAAAAGATTTTTAAACTGAAAACGACTTACTTTGACTAGTTTTTATTGCTTCCAATGAACGATGTTTAGCTTCATTTAGTACATCATCAAGAAAAATTGCTTCACCTTTACGTGTACTCATTCCTAATATTCGTCCGAATTTTAAATGTTCAAGATTTCTAAAATTTAATTTGATTTGTAAAATGATGATATTCAATAGGAAAACAACAACAACAACAACAATTCAAAAAAAACTTACCGATAAACAGGATTATTCAATGAATGAAAAATATTTTTCATATTATTAAAATGTTTTGATTGACTACTATCAACAACATAATACATTTGATCAAAATTATAATGTTTTTGTCGATTAATAACGGCTGCTAAATCTCTAGTTAGATAAAGACTTGTACCATCATTTTTCAATAATGGTATAGCTAATTTCTTATTCTTCTGATTTGGATCATCAATTTCGATACATGTTGCACCATCAATAATTTTGATTAATTTTTGTTGTTGAATCATCTGGATTATATCATTTATCGATTGACTATACATTGATTCACTTTCATATCGATCAAATTGAATACCTAATCTTTTATATAATTTTTCCAATTCATCAATACTTAATCGACGAAATTCATACCATTGTTCATAGATTCTGGAATCATTTGTTTCCAATTGATAGAAACGATTTTTAGCCTGATTTCTCCAATCAATATCCGAATCACATTTTCGATTACCATCAACATAAACATTGAATAAATGTTTTAATGGTTCACACTGTAGCTTGTTTGGATCACCAAATTGATCATAAGCAAGACTTAATATACCGAATTGTGTACCCCAATCACCAAGATAATTCATTCGTATAACATTATTTCCATAAAATTCCAATATATTTGCAATACTATTACCAATTATTGTTGAACGTAAATTTCCAACATGAAATGGTTTTGCAATATTTGGTGATGAATATTCAACAATAATTTTCTTTTTATCACCATTTAGTTGATGTTCAACGATCAAATCCATAAGATTTTTCTTGCTTAAATCTTTGAATAGATGCTATTTGCGAAAATAATTTGTTTTTAAACAAAAAAAATCAAAAGCAAAAATAAAAAAACCAACCGACTTTGATTATTGTTTCGAAATCAATTTCAAATGCCCAAATATTATCGAATGTTGTCGCTGTTGATGAATTATCATTATTGACAGAATGAATCATTTTAGCATTTCGAATGAATGAATTATTTTTCATCAAGGTTTTCATAAGTTGATCATCATTGTTGTTATTGTCGTTTCGGTTGGTTTCTTTAGCCGTTAAATTCAAATAAAATGTTTGACCAATCGATGAACCATCAATTATCGATACAGGTGGTCTGACTTTGATCATAGATTTTTCTATAATTAATCCAATCTTTTTTAAATTGGAAACGATTTCTCGTTTCAATAAAAATGCCATTGTTTTTGGAAATTTCGAAAAAAAGAATCTTTGAAAACAAATAACACATGATAAGTTTTAAAACGCATGCGCTTTAAGCAACTTCGAATTCATAAAAAAACAAACATTCGATTTGATTAATCTGGAATAAAGATTTTCTTTTAATGAATAAAATCAATCAATAACAATTATCCGAATGTTCATCCGTTTTTTGCGGCTAACATCAATCTAATTTAAAGAAAAACAAACACTTGACTATTTTATGGAATAAATGATTAACGACAAAAACGAAATAATAATAATGTTTTAGAAAATCACAAATGAATTTTAAATAATTTAAATTGTTTTTTTTTTTTTGGATAATGACACACACACATGGATTGAATTCTTGGTAATTTTTTTTCTCTGCAATTAAAATATTGGAATATAATTATCGATACGTGCTTTATGTTTTTGTGCAACACATTCAGCAATCCAAATAATATTACGACATTCTTGTTCTTTTAATTTAAGATATGCATAAAATATACCAAAATGAAATTGTTGTAGGAATGCATTGATATTCAATTTAACTTCATGTTCAAAACATTTATCTTCCAATGTTTTATTTTCAGCATTTGATTGTGTATCAAACAAAACACGATAATCGGCATACATTTCGGCTACATTACGTACTTGTTCATAATCATCGGCCATTGCTAATTGTGCTAAACCATATGGATGAAGTTTACCACAAGTTGGATACAATTTTGAACGATCTTCTTTACTTAATTCAGTACCAAATGAATTGATTGTAATCATAAAAGCACGACGATCAGCTTCGAATGCTAAATGAAGAAGAATTTTTAACAGAAAGAATACGGTAATAATGATAATCGTAAATTACAAAAAAAAAAACTACAAACATACCAAGAATTTCACACATAACTTCAGCTGTAACACCACCAAGTTCTTCACAAAATTTATGAAATGATTCTAAATAAGCTTTAAAAACAGTATTACGAATAATTTCAACATTCATTTCATCCAAATCTTGTTCACCAATACAATTAACAAAATATGGTGCTAATGGTGTATCAACCAATACAGCATTATAAAGATCGGATGGTGTTGATGCAACATGAATAGCTTCCATTTGATCAAATGAACCTAATGGATGACATTTAGGTATCAATTCTGATAATGGTCGTTGATGTAATGTACCAGTAATCAATAAAATAATATTATCAATCATATAATAATGTAGAATATAATCAAGAAATGATGATAATGGTTCAACAGCATGATTACGAACATGTTGAAATTCGGCAACTAATTTTTCTTTTAATTTATCTTCAATAACCGATACGGTTAATGGTGATGGTTCATTGGCCAAAAAACCACCATAATCAGTTGATTGTAGATGAAGTTTTAAATCTTCTAATGTTTCACATTGTACAAGATTTAAATAATCCGATTGTTTTATAATACCGCATTTAAAACCACGTACTAATCCTTCCAAATAGCCATTATCAACATTGAATAAACTTTCCAAGAACATTTTGTTTGTTTTGCACCAAAAAAAATCTTCAAAGATTATATCCACAAAATGACACACACAATATGGTAAATAAGATGAACCAGAATCAAGGATGCAAAAGAAAACCAAAACACAAAAGACGCCCACACATAAAAATACACTCAACCAGAAATTTGGATGATGCGCTCTTTCAAAACAGAAAAAAAATCCTGTATTGACGTAGCCGATTCAAGAAAAAAAAATGAAACTCCAATGGCACCATCTATCCATCCAAATTATCAACTTTCAAAAACATTGATTCGAATGTTTCAAACAAAACAAAAACAAAAAAATGTCACATGGATAACATTCATGATCAAAATTGATTGATTGATGATGGTGTGACATTATCATCGATCAATCAATCAATCAATTAATCAAATTACAATAACGTCATCGAAAACCTTATTTCAATTTAATGTCATTTGATTCATTGATAATTATTGAATATCACCATCACCAACAACAACAACACGTATATAAATCGATTGTTTTATTTTGATTCTATTTCATTTGATAATAAATCAATCAATTAATCGATCGATCGAAAATGTCAAAATTTGAATTTTGTTCGTTCACCATCACCATCATCATCATTGTCATCATTATTTCACCCTTATCGGTTATTGATGCAGCACAATTATTTAAAAATTGTTCATCAAATTCTGGTCATATTCAATCGATAAATATTTCCGATTGTTCGGATAATGATTCATATTGTCGATTGAAAAAAGGTGGCGATGTTTTGATGCATTTAGATTTTGTTGCCGGTAAGTTTTTTTTCGTTCTTTACAATGAACAACATTTTTCATCATTCAATTTTTGTTTTCAAACAGATAAAGCATACGAATCGGTAAAATTGAAAATTTTTGGTGAAATAGCTCGTGTTAAGGTTCCATTTCATATTACACCAGAGTAAGTTTGTTTGTTTTTGCTTTTTTTTGAAATTCTCAAAAATTAATTTTTCAAAAATTATCAGTGAAGCATGCGGTAATTATGGCCTAAAATGTCCATTAGTCCCTGGTCAAACAAATCGATTCAATCTTTCATTGCCAATAAAATCGATTTATCCATCAATTCCGGTAAACGTAAATTTGAATTTGATGGCAGGTGATACTGATGATAAAATTATTTGCATACGTTTCAAAGCCAGAATCTCAAATTGATCATTTATGTTGTCATAAAATGTTCCACAAATACACAAAAAAAATGTATAAATTTTTTTAAAAATCTTCACACAATTGTTATGGTTGCAATCTGTTGTGTTCGTACAATACATTCAGATAATTCGGGTAGACTTGTTGTTTGTCTCATTATAGTTTTCTAATAGAATTTTTTTATTTTAAAAAAGTTTTTAAATTAAAATTTTTTAAAAAATTACAAAAAAAAACTTACACATTT
>ERZ500997.427-NODE-427-length-11944-cov-5.910001_pt1 | contig 11944 bp, 10 predicted proteins | sample MGYA00248826_ERZ500997 | MGnify/ENA primary metagenome ERZ500997 (study PRJEB25958, sample SAMN03398524) | human skin metagenome | study: EMG produced TPA metagenomics assembly of the Human Skin Microbiome Metagenome (human skin metagenome) data set.
CATTCTGGATTAAAGAATCATCATATCGTGAGATGCCAGATATAGATTTCAAAAAAAATTTCATACTTTTACTCAATGTACAAACTATTGCTGATCATGATGAACAAACCATTGGATTTAGTACAATCGATACGATTAATAGAATTCTTGATAATGATGAATATCTGATTCCAATCAATATTGCACAATATGAATATGATTATGATAATGATCATCGATATGATGAATTAAAACTAATACTTGATATACCGGTGGATTTGAATCAGAATTATGTTCGTGGATTTCGTTTATTAACTTTTTTCCAATATCGTTTATCTGAACGTATTCATTTAGAAATGGAATCATTGGCTGATTTAATTGTAAATGATCATAATCCGGGACAATATGTACGCATTGAAGGCCATCTAGAGTTGGTACAACGAAAACCATTCCATCATCGAGGCTATGAATTTGGATTTAATCATAGTATTATTCCTTTGGATGAAAAAATTCATCTTGAAAACATTTTATTACAATATTCGCGTAGAAAATGTAAGCATTCGGTTTTCACATTGAAAAATATTATTAATTAGTATTTGTAATCATAGATTTTACTCGTATAAAAGTCGATTATAAACATTGGCAATCATATCAATCCATATTAAATGCTAAAACAAAACACCCATTTCGATTAGAAATGACCATCTATTATCAAGATCAATTATTTCGATACAATACCGGATTCTGGTATCTTATCAAATGGGCATTGGTACAATATCTGGCTGTATTTATCATTATTGATTATTTTATTCATTGGATTCAATGTCTGGTATTCGATGGTTATCTTGTAGCAACGATTCCGCGTATACAAGATGTAGGTTTATTAAATTCGATTTTCAAGAAAAAACAATTCTGAATTGCTACGATTCTCGAGTAATCAATTGTGGCTCTGAAAAGAGCCGTTTTATGAAAAGAATATTTGCAAATAAACGAGAAATTTGTTTATTTTTTAGTCTTTTTTGGCATTGATGGTTTTTTGTGATGCAACTTTTTTCGGTGATTTTGATGGTTTTGCTGCAGGTTTTTTTCGATTTCTTTTCTTGTATTGACAAATTTAAAAAAAAAAATTATGTCTTTAAAAATTTTGGTCAATTAAAATCAAAAACGACATAGCGATGAAAGTTTATTCATTGAATTTAAATTTCACTTGATTTTCTTATTAAACGGTCCTTTTCAGGACCACTAAATTACATTTCGATATTGATCAATTTTTTTCATTTTGTTTATAATGAAATTACGAATTTTTTTTTGTGCTGTAATATATTTAGTGCTATTTTTTTGGTTAAGAAACGGAAAAAAATTTGCTGAAAATTTTATTTTTTTTAGCTCGATAGTAATCATGAATATATTCAAAAATTTATATTTCGCTTCGGTTTTTGCGCTTGTCATAATCGATTCTATTCAAACTGCCAAAAATAAACGTCATCGGTCATCAGATTTGATAAAAATTAGCCGAAAACGAAATATTTTTGGAGGAAAAATAATTAACAAACCGGTTTATGAAGCGAAATATATTGCTGCTATTGTTCATGTTGGACCATGTTGTAATTATCAACAATTTCCAGAATCAAACATAAAGATATATTGTACCGGTATTATCATAAATCAGAATTATGTCCTAACATCAGCCGATTGTATGTAAGTATAAACGATAAATAATGATAAAATTATTATTATTTTAATGATTATTTTTTTCACTATTTAGATTAAAAAATCATATTGATATAGAACAATTTATTGTGATATTCAACATAGATCCTGTAGTAAAATGGACTAAGTATGTCAAAGATAACAATTCACCGATACATTATAGTAGTATTCGCAGTTATAAGGTTAGTGTGCTGTCAACAATTATTATAAATCTAATATTGAAATATAAATTTGTCTTAATTTCTTTTTTTGTTAAAATTAATTTATAGCTTCATGAAAAATATAAAACTTCTAGTCCTTCTGAATATAATTTGGCAATGTTACATTTGAATAATCCAATAGATTTTGAAAAATCCAAAACAAAACAAGCTCCACTGCCATATATTTCACATTTTCGACCGTATTGTCAAGAATTTAACGAAGTGGACTTGAGTGATGTTTATTTAGATAGATGTACTTTCTATGGTTATGGTCTTAATAAAGATGAAAGCGAAACAGACAAAAGCGGAAAACTGAAAAATTTTGTATTGTCATTATCGGAGGCAGATATATGCCGACATTATGATTCAAATTTTAATGCACAATTATGTGTTTGTGCTGTTCATAACAATAGTTTCAGCAAAGATGAAAAATATAGAGGATTTATTGAGGGTGATTATGGTGGCCCATTGATATGTACAGTCGACGATGTACAAAAAGGTATCGATAATTTCAAAGCTTTAGTGATCGGAATCGCATCAGTAAGCGTTATGTTACCACGTGCTGAAGATGACAAATTTCGTTTGGTTTATTATTTTTCAAGTACTCGATACTTTGGTGATTGGATCGATTATAATTCCGAACTTATTGAATAAAAAAGAATCGAGAGAGAATATTGAATATTAATTTTAAAAAATTTGTAAACTGAAAATTTCATGTGAAATTTCAAATAAAGTTGTTGATTGAATGATTAAAATTTATTTATTTTTCATGAGACTTAAAATAGTATAGGTATTTTTTAAAATAATAATCAAATAAAGGATATAATTCACACAAAATTGATCACAGATGATAGTTATAAAAAAAAATCAAAGAAGTGAAAATAAATGTAATTAAAAACTATTATTATTTAAAATTTTTTCTTTGATAACAATTAATTAATTAATTATTGAGAAATTAAATCCAATCTATAATTTTGATTGTAATTATTGTCCCAATAAGCCTTTCCATCTCCAGTTTTTAAACAAATGGCGAATAACATTTTCGGTGTTGAACGGTAGTGATTGCATGGTGATGGATCTTCGATATTGAAATCTTGTTTTCTAGCATGGATTACAAATGAAAATTTGTCTCTATGGCCATCATGCGAGCCAAGCATATACGTTGCTTCACGGTCAATGTACGTTTGCCATTCATCAAATGAATATCGAACAGATACTCGTTTTTCATAATGAATATTCATCACTGAAACGATTCCATACACAGTTGTTTCAGCCATTGACAAAGAATGCAATAGCACTTTACATTCAGATAAACGATGATTGAAAAATGGACTAAGAGATGGATTTACAAAGTTATTAGCAACAAATTCAAGTTTCTTCGAAGGTCTTGATGCTGCTAATCGAGAATTATTCTGAATATGACTTTCAGTTTCATGCCAACTGTCAGTATTCCATTCGTTGTTTGCAGGAGGTGTGTATGAGGAATAGCGACGAAGTGGTAACTTTGAATCTTTATCAAAAAAGCAAACATTTTCCAATGCACGGCCAATAGTATCAGCAAACCGTACTTCTTTCTTTTTATAATTAACGCTCAATGACTTTGATCGATTCGATTTTGATACAGAATGAATTGATTCTGTATTTTTATCTTCTGTTTTATTCGATTGCTGAGCTGTTTGTTCATCTGTATTAGCAAAAAAAAAAAAAAATAAAAATAAATAAATAATATTAATAGAACAAATCAATTAAATGAGGTTCATTAAAATAAAATAAAAATCAAATGCCTTGACATGATGCAGTTGGTTAGCGGCAAAAAAATTGGCTACTGTCGTCATCGATCGAGATGACAGCAAAGAAATGTGATTGATTTCATAATTCTGATACAACATGTCCCAATGAAAAATGAAAATTTTAAATTTGGAATCAGCAAAATTGCAATCGATTGTTATTATTCTTAGAGTCTAACACCATAGGCATCATATACCATCTACTATTGAATCGATCTGCAGATTATTTATTAAACTTACAGGTATGATTTGTTTGTTGAAGATGATGGTCAGCATTGTCGTCATTTTCAGGATGTTTTGACAATAATTCCAAATCAGGCAAAGTTGGTATCATGGAACTATTTTTTCGATTTACTTGTTTATTCGATATTTGACCATCTGAAGGAGACTTTGATATAGCCATTGAATCGTATTCGCTTGATTTAGTCATTTCGATTTTTAAACGAGCCAGGTCTTCTTCGATTGTCGTTTTATTTGATTCATCTGAAACAATTGAATTATCTTCACCTTTGAAACATTTTTTAACAATAGCCAAATCTAATTCAGTAGATGATCTTCGTCGTTTATAAATATCTAACGAATCGACACGAGAATTTTTTTGCTCTTGTTGATCCATCATTTCATTATCAACTGTGTTTGTTTTATTTTTTACTGACTCAACAAATTCATTTTTATCTTTATATGAATCAATTGAATCTAAACGTTGTGAAATTTCATGGAAATTTTGATCAAAAAATTTGAGATTAGGTAGCGAACTTGTCAATAGGGAATCATCATCCTCATTAGTGGACGAATTATCATTTAAATTGTCGTTTGTAGGGGTCAATTTATCCGAGTACAGGATAGGCAATGACATCGAACATCCGATTTTTTGGAAGAATATTGCAGTCGAGGGTAACAACATATTGGATGTGGATTTAGCAAACAAAGATGACATGACAAAATTTCCATTATGTTGATCCAATCTGGACGTCTGGCCTTTGAATGACACATTTCCGGTATTGAGCGATGCTGTTGTTGCAGCTACCGCTGAATGACACCAATTACTATGATGGCTCATCGATAACAATGGTGTAGACATTTTTTTTATACTTTAATTTCATTCAATCTATGGAATTTTGTTGACAATTATGACGAATTTAAAGAACAGAAGTCAATGTTCATACATTTATCACAGTTTTTGAACTTTTTAATAAATTTAAACTTATTGAAATTTGATTGAATTGAATTCATCAAACTCTAGAAAAATTGAAGATTCATTCATGAAAAAGAATTTTGTTTTCAGTTTTGCATACAATTTTTTTTTCGTTTGATGTAGCACTAAAATTCCTGGCAAACACTCTCTGGGTTAGCAATGATGTGAGTGATGATGATGATGATGATGTAGGATGTAGTCAACATGCTCGACAACATTCGAATCGAATCAAAAAATATTTTAAAAAAAAACTAAAACAAACATCCATCAAACAGCGACGACGAAAATATCTCAGCAGATCCCAAGATGAAATGCATGTAAACAGTGTGATTATAAGATGTGGTAAATGTTGATGATAATCGGAGGTTATGCAATCAGCAAAAAAAAATTGATCACGGTGATGATCACGATAGTGGTATTGTTGAATGATGATCACCAAAATTAACCTCGAACCACCAAAAAAAACTGATGATTTTTTTCTTGTTCAGTTATTTGTTTTCAATATTGCTCAAGATTTTCGTTTATTTATCTTATTTATGATTTCGATGCTAATTGTCAACAACAGTAAATGATTTATCAATATTTTAACCTAACAAAAACGCATTGTTCATTGTCGTCATAATCAAATCAATGAAGAAAACAGACCAAAAAAATCGTATGATAAAAAGGCATGATTTTTTTTCGAATCGATTATCTTTATCATGCAATGAACACGCGATATATTTTCTTCTTTACAAAACCAAATAATTCACAAACAAACAATAAAAAGTCATTGATGATCAAAATGAATTTTTGATTGACAGGATTTCGATCGTCTATTTTGTTTGATCTTGTTTGTTTTTAAACAATTCCATCATTGAAATAAGTTTTTGATATCAATCATTCGAATTAGTTGATTATATTGAAAATGTCATTTGAAAAAAAATCATTTAAAATGACTGTAAACAAACGTTACAATATATGGCATACATGAATTGTGATACTTACCATTAAAAAAAAGTCCAACAGTTGTCAACAAACAAACAAAATCGGCTATCTTGGTATATGCCTTCGTTGTGATTTATGATGACAACATTTTAATTCAATTTCTTAATTTAGATTCTCAGAAATGAATTAAGACTTTGTATCACTTTGATCATCCGGTGATCAATAATTAAGCCAGATGAATGATTAATCAAGAAAAAAACCATGTATTGACTGAATGATAGTTGATGTAAATATTTGTCCATTTTTATGGAAGAAAAAAAATGTTTACGACAATTAGATTGGTAAAAAAAAGTTTATTCTATACAATCATCTATTGATTTGACTTATTCAAAGAGAAAAATTATCAATTTTCCAACCTAATAGTTTTTGGATAAATATCGGCCAAATATCCATATACAGTGGTACGTCGGTTAACGACGGTGATCGGTTCCTGAATGCAATACTTGTTTTTTAATCATCGTTAACGGTCTCCTGACCGAAATCGTTAACCGAGGTACCACTGTATCAGTATGGTTGCCATGTGTTTTTGCTAACTTATTTAAAGGACGAAACATTTGAACTAACTTTTTTTGCTCAAGATTTGGCCTTTTAAGACAATGTTAACAAAAAAGTTTTGCTTTTATCATATCATCTCTCATGCATTGGGTCGTTGGAAAAGTTCACTGGACTTGGCTCAATTTTTTTATATTTTTGAGTTTTTATCATTTCTGGTGAAAAGCGATAAAAATGAGATTTTTTTTTTGTTTAAAAAATATTTGATCGAATATTTGATTTTTTCAAATTGAATAAAATAATTTACAAGATTTTAATTGGTAATCGATTCGAATAATTCATTGATTGTATAGCCGAATAATTCGAAATCTAAATAATATATTTTATATAGCTCAATCAATGATTTTGGTGATAGCATTGATAAATAATGAATAGTTTCAGCATATTTTAATCGTTGTCGTTGACATTTTTTTAATATTAATGATGAAACATTGTTTTTCATTGAGAAACTAAATTGTTCATTTAAATTTTCCCATACTGTAACATTAATTAGTTTGTCATTTGCTCGGGATTTAAAATTACGAAAATCTTCTTCGCTTGTTTCAAGTTTTCCAATAAAATCATAATGAACTAAACATGGTTCACATCGAGTCCATACAGGTGCCCAATGTTCATCATATTGATATGGATCATTGGGTAGTAAAAATTCCTCTATAAATTCTTTGAATGTTACACGAAGTGTTGGATCTCGTTTTTTTCCATGAAGCTTATCCAATAAAGGATTCCAGTAGTGTTCATAAAAAAACTGTTCTTCTTCCGGTTGTCGTTCAGCTTTATCTTTAAATGCTGATACAACTCTTACGAATGGATGCCGAACAAATATGGCCTTATAATACTGTGCTTCACGTGAATGCACCAGAAATGTCGGTGATATTCGATACAATTGATCATTTGATTTGAAGTGAAAGTTGGATAAATTATTTACAGATTCGATTGGTGATCGATCGATCGTATCATTCAAAGCGATGGAGGATAAGTTCTGATTTTCCAAGTATAAAAACAATTGTTTAATTGTAGTTGAAGCTATTTTCTGCACAAAACACGTAACAAGTCGATGATTGTCATTCACCAACAGAGGACATGTACGCGTGCTGCAATATTTATATTGAAAGGATGATGTATTATTGCCGCCATTGCCATGATGTCGATGAGACAACGTAAATCGACGACGATTTGTTGATAAATGCCATGTGTTAAAAATTCTATCCAAGAATCCATAATATTTACATATACGATTCAATCGTGTTCGACGTTTCATGTATCCTTCACGGTGATAGGATTTTTTGTCAGTGCAATTCATTAATTGTTCTTTGTTCATATAATGTCGGGCAATCTTATTGTGAATAAAATTAGAATTGTGTGCAACAACAACGGACAATCAAAAAACATACCTTAAATAATTTTTTCAGATTTTCTTCCGTTATCTGTTGAACAGTGTGTGATCGGGAAGCATTTCTTAACGGTTTTACCATCAACGATGGTAAAGGTCGTTGTACATTCCCAAATATAGGATATAATTTCTTCTTTTCCATATGTCGTTTTGTCAATTCTTTCAGAGGATAATGCCGATAATCAACACGATAAAATGATGAACGACTTTTATCCAAATAATTTGTCATCATGTAAAAGATAACTATCGTAATGAACAATGCGATAAATATAATTAACCTTCGAATTGAATAGTGTCGAGATTTTATTTGATTCTGTGATATAAAAACCAATGAATTTCCATTCATCGTCAATGAAGCTGTAGACATTGTTGCTTATCAATGTTGATAAACATTAAGATCAAAAACCAAATTTCATTATTGATCATCATTTGTAATCAAATACTACGTCATCAATCGTTGAAATCAGACCTTCATTCTTAACAAAAATTGATTGGTGCACTGAAAATGATGAAGAATCCATGAAAAAAATTTGATATCACTTTCGCTTTTAATGAAGATTAACAAATTTATGATGACGTATGAAAATTGTAAAAGTAAATACGATTTCATTTCTTCATATTTCCATTTTTATAATAACAAAGTGTTGAACATGAAGAATAACAACAAAATACTGTTGCTTAAACGGCTATCCTCCAGGCTGGACATTAAAAGTTGTTAAACTTGTTGATATCTCAGACAGCTGGCCGTTGGAAGCACTTTTCCTTTCTCCAAAGTTATATCTAAAAAAATTTCCAATAACCATTTTTATATCAATACTATTTGTTTTCCTATGTACTAGGATCATTTTCCGGAAAATTTAAATATAATTCGATTGAATGGAAATTATTATGTAAATCATTTTAAAAAATTGTATTTTCACACTTGTTGACATGTTTTTCTTTGAAAACAGTAAATCAATTGAACATCGATTGACACACGCGACATCAAAATCATTTTATTTATAAAATATTTGCAACATTTATTTTATTATCGATCAAAATAGAAATTTCGAGTTGTTTATGGATATTATTTGTTTTCCTTTATTCGTAGAAACAAGATTATCATACATTAAAAACTTATATTATCGATGATGATGATGATAATAGGAAAAAAATTAATGACAAAAAATTGGCTCTTCGACAAAATTCATTTTGAATGAATTGATTAAATTATTATGAAATCCAAATCGAAAAACCAAAATCCAAAGTATATATTTTTTATATTAAGCAGACAGGATTGTTTTCTTATCAAGGCATTTTTCAAAGAAACAGTAATAGATATATACAACCGGCCCTATAGAAATCGTAATAACTTTTGCAAATGAATTAAAATAATAAAGTTTATTTAAATATAGTTTATCAGATAAAATATAAACAGATCAAGATGAATAAAATCAACTGAAGAAAGACAGATAGTTTAGCAGATATTTTTAAAAATGAAATCCATATGATTATTAATATTTGATCAAAATTTCTTCTCATAAGTGTGGAATACATGCACATATTATGACATGAACATTTTTGAAGTAAAATTTCATCATTAACATCGCTGATAAATAAAAGAATAGTTCATACCAACATTATTGTCCCAATATTCATCGAGATTTTCGGTTAAATAACGAATAGCAAACATTAATCGTTGTCCGGGCATCATTGTCTGATGACCATTTGAATTTACCGCCAATACAAAATTGACACTGAATTTATCGCTAAAACCATCATTAGAATTAGGTACATAAGTTCCTGGAACTTCTATCCATGTTAGCCATTCATTTGTTGTGTATCGTAAAATGACTTGTTTGTTAAAACAGACGTTCAATACGCGAACAATGCAATTTATGCTGAAAACATAATTGGAACCGGTAGGGCCACTAAGCAAACAATTTTCAAGACAAATTTTATTCGTACGAACACGTTCCATAAAATTGACAGGATCAGAACTTGGCTGTGCAAAAAGCATTCGCATAGTTACTTGCATTTCATTTGTTTTGGCCATTGGATGACAATTCAAGTTGAACGAGGGTTGACGAATAGAACGATTCTGCAATAACCAATCACGATCTTCATCATCAAGTTGTAATGATTTGAATGCTGACAACGGTGGCATATAAGGAACATCATCGACAATATGACGAACTGATGCCAAATCAAGACCCATAGCATCAGCAAATCGAACGATTTTCTTACTGCCAGGAGTTCCTGGTGGAGTTTTGCCAGTTTTCAATGAAGTCGAGCGTACCAGTGTTGAATTTCGTCGGTCATTTTGACTGCTATCATCCGACAAAATGTAAGAATTATCACAATCACAATGTATCATAACAGACTTGTTGTCAACATTTTCGAATGTGTCGTTGGCTAAGCTGTCATCATTTATAATATCACTTTGAATTCTGTTGTAATCATGACTATTATGTTTTTCATTATCTTCAAGAAGTTTTTTGTTTAAAACAGCACAAATGGTATTAAGATCAAGAATGGTGTCATTGGATCGTGGTGTACCATCAAAATCATTGACAGGAGATGATGGATATGATGATGATGATGGTGATTCGCAATTTGAAATTGTTGATTCACTTTCATTATCACTATCAGAAGAACTAAATTCCTCTTTTTCATTATTATCTTTAATATCTTTGATTTTCATTGGTGTTGAATGACATATGCCGGTCATTCTTCTACGTGTTAAACGGGTCGTTTTTGAATTATCTTGAACAAAATAATTTGAAATTTTTTCATTGACAAAATCTTCATCTACGATAGATTCGGTACCGGAATCTGAAACAGATGTACTGGATGAAAAAGAAAATTTTTTGTTATGTTCTGTTGACAAATTAACATCTAATGATGAATCACTCTTAGTTGTGATAGAATAATCGTTACTGCTATCAGGACTAGAAAACATTTTTAATGTTGGAGACAATGAAAATATCGGAGAAGATAATTCATTATCGCCGGTTAATAATGATGTTTTTTGAAATATCGAAGAATTATTTTCAATATAATTATTAACAATCGAAGATGATGTCGTTGACTGGGGATCTTGAATTAACGTTATTGATGAATCGTTCATTGTGGTATAAAAATTATCTATCGAAAATTATAATCAAATGCAATTATCTATTTGACGAAAAAATTGTTTGCTGCTGGTTGACAAATAAATTTAAAAAATAAATAAATAAACGAATTTACAAATGTGACACTTCTTTCATCGTGCTATGAATAACATATTAGGTTCTAAGTCAATTGATTATGATACTCTTTTTTAGAAAAGCATGAGCAAATATTCAAAAAAAAAATATTATCGTTGTTTAGTGTAAATGATTATCATCAACAAATTTTATCATTAAATCATATCTTTCTTCGCAATTTTATTCAATTCGACATTCAGATGAAAACAATGAATTACCATATAATTATTATCGACAAATAATGAGTTGTCAATAATTTTGTGATGTTTGATATTGTTGTCAAGAAAATTTAATTTCAAAACAAAACTTTCACATTCAAAATATTGACACTGCCAAAATTGGTGAGCATGAATGTAGAACTTAAGTTGATAAAAAAAACCATAAAGCCAGCAACAAATGTTTTTTTATTTAAGATGAGAAAAAAATAATTTCAAATCGGCAAACGTGGAATGTCATTTACAGATCGACAAACAAAAAAAAAATTCAAAAACTATGCCACTTGCTGTGGGACGATGTTTGATCATAATCTGTCGAGATATATTCCATTCATGATGACCGGCAAAACAAGAAATTTTTTCTGTTTTTTTTTTTTACTTATCTTGTTTTTCAAATATTTTATTGGAATTCAGTGGCAGACAACGATGATGACGATCTGTCTTCTTTTCTAAGGTAATCGGTTGTTTTCGTTTTGATATTGTGGCCAATGATTTTTGAGAGAAATGATAAAGTTGGTCAAAAAAGAAAACAGTTTTTAAACTTTTTTTTCTGAAGTGCAATAGACTTATGGTTTAGTTTTGACTTTACGATAGTCGAAGAAAACGATGGGTAACCAAAGATACTAACATTTATACCATTTTCAATTATCAATATGAAAGTTGTAAGCGTATAATTTTTGTGAGTTGAGAGCTAGATTTATA
>ERZ500997.428-NODE-428-length-11944-cov-5.330894_pt1 | contig 11944 bp, 14 predicted proteins | sample MGYA00248826_ERZ500997 | MGnify/ENA primary metagenome ERZ500997 (study PRJEB25958, sample SAMN03398524) | human skin metagenome | study: EMG produced TPA metagenomics assembly of the Human Skin Microbiome Metagenome (human skin metagenome) data set.
ATCCTTACATTAAATCGGATCGTGAAATTAAAAAGAAAAAAAAGATAAACCACAACCACGGCTAAAATTCCAAAGAGACTAATAATATTCTATAATGTTTTGATAGGCTTTGATAAATTATTAAATAATAATAATAAAAAACGCTGCATCAAACTTGATGATCATCATGCAAATTATTTAGCAACTGCAGATGGAATTTTTGTGAAAGCAAAGAAGAAATTGCGAATCATTAAAATGTACATTGTCAAATTACCGATAATAATTATGGTTATTTTTTTCTTTGTTAATGAAAATTAAATACAGAATACAATACAATTGAATAACAAGCAAGAAAAACATCTACCTACCATCAAAACATACAGTATTTATCACAATAGTCTATTATTGTCTGCACATTGAACACAGTTAATTAGAAAATAGATATTGGAACAGTTAAGTTAAAGGTTATCTGGTTGGTAAAGACCTATTGTTGCTGGTGTGTGTTTGTCTGTTGACATTTACTATTTGCTGCGATAGATTATTTGTCGAGTCGGCAATTTTTTATAGTTTTGGCCAATGTTGCAACGATATATTCATTGAGTACAAGTAGTGGAAATCTGGTCTGACATTCGTTCGGTGGTTTCTCACATCGTTTCATCATCATCATCATCATTACCCAATAGCAGCAATATTCTTCATCCTAAACCTAGCCTAGTTTGAGCATGACTAGAGAATAAAAAAGATATTGATGCGTCTTGTTGAAGATGTTATTCGTTTTTTTTTCTGTTTTTTCGGCTAATAATCACATTAGCTATAGAAACTCATATTAAATAAAATACAATAATCAAACAACCAGAATACACAAGGGTTTCACACAAGTGCCAAACATGGATCAAAGCAATCCTATATTCAAGTGGTGCAATCAACAGTAAACCAATAGAATAAGTTTAAAAAATAAAATATTATAAAAAAACAAACAAAATGATATTATATGGGATATGGATTTGATGGGCCAAACTAACTAATTCTACTAGAAATCGATATCAATATAGACCATATGACACACACACAACTGGCAGATGCCCAGATCCGATTGCAGATGCTTTTGCTCTATTTCATTCTTATTCTGCCATATGATTGGTTCCGTAATCGACGACGTGGCCGATAATCAAATTTTTTTTCTGCCAAACATCTTTGGCAGCCAGGGCTTGTATTCTCATAGGAATCTATTCACTCACCTATACTTGAAAAACATTGAGATTTTGCTAGATGATCTAACCAAATAAGCATATATTGTTGTTGTTGTTGATGATCATCTCGTTCACGTAATAAACGCATTAGGCGTTCATTTTTTTGCAATAATTGCCGTTTTAATTGTTGAACAAATTGTTTCAATTGTTTAGCATTTTTATTCTCAAGTTGAAACCGATTTAATGCTGGTTCATTGAAAGTTGTTTCTTGATGATCCCCATTAAGTGAACACGATCTTGATCGTGCATCGGGCCAATTAACATAAATCTGTCGCAACAGATCGGCCAAAAGATATTGCTTACGTTGTTGTTGTTGTTGTTCCATATAGTGAATATAATGAGCCCCGAATTGTAAAAACACATATAATCATATAGCAATAAAATGGGCAGGATGCTGTCACCCAAGCATTGATTGTGGCAAACAAACATCCTGTGTATGTGTATGTATGTGTGTGTGTGAGCCTATGAATAATGAATAAATTTACAAACAAATATCGAAATTGGTCGAATAAATCGATTAATTTTATTGATTGAAATGAAAGCAATCGATAGATATGAGTATATTAAAAAAAATACATCCATGGGGATGTATTTTAGATTAGATTAGAACAATTTCTTTTCGAATGAATACAATCCATGTACACCACCTTCAATCTGTGCAGATGCTGTACGTTTTTCGAATTTAAGCACACCAGAATACATTTGCTCCCTGTTCAATTGATAAATCATTAAGTTAATAATAAAGAAAGATTGACATTGTTGCAAATCACTTACCGTAATTGTTCTAGGCTTCGAACACCCATATCCTGACAACCATAACGTATTCCGTTGACAAGATAGGGAACAAAACGATGTATAGAGCCTTTGTCTACGATAGCACCGGATACACCTTGAGCAACTCGAACATTTTCATTGTCACTTTGGAAATAACGCTGGCGAGAGCCTTCACCATCTTTGCTTTCCATAGCATCAATCGAACCCATTCCTCGATACTTTTTGACACGAACGCCATTCGAATAGTAATATTCACCGGGAGCTTCGGTTGTTCCGGCCAACATTGATCCCATCATACAACCACCAGCTCCTAATGCTAAAGCTTTAAGAATATGACCAACCGAAGTAATGCCGCCGTCTGCAATGATAGGAACGCCAAATTTGCGAGCATAGTTAGACACTTTGTATACAGCAGTAGCTTGTGGACGACCACATGCCATCACTTCTTGTGTAATGCAAATCGAACCAGAACCCATGCCTACTCGAAGAGCATCGGCACCAGCTTTAATCAGATTATGTGCCTGTTTTTGTGTAACCACTAAAAAACACAAACGTTAATGGTGAGTTATGTAAAGCCAACAAACAAGACTTCAACATTACCGTTACCGGCGATGACTTGTATTTGTGGGTAGGTCTTTTTGATAAATTGGATCATGTTAATCTGATAGATGGAATTTCCCTGAGATGAGTCAAGCACAACTAAATCAACACCAGCCTCAGCTAATCGTGCTAAACGTTCTTTGTCGTTATCACGTGTACCGATAGCGGCGCCAACCAATAGCTGATCGTTGGCATCCTTCGAAGCGAACGGATAATCACGTTGTTTTTTGATATCTGTACGCGAAATGAGTGAAGTTAGGTGTCCTTCTTTGTCGATGATGGGCAATTTTCCTTTTTTGGTTTTTTCCATTACTTTAACTGCGTCTTCTAGCGAGATGCCTTCGTAAGCAGTGGTCAAATCAGCAAAGTCGGTCATCAAACTTTGCAATGGTTCGTCCATGATTTCCTTCATTTTGAAATCAATATCACGAGAAGTGACGATGCCCAACAATTTTCCGCCTAACTTTCCAGTATCTGTGATTGGAATTCCGGTAAAGCCTTTTTCGTTTTTAACCTTGAGCACATCGCGCACACAGTGTGTTGGCGTTAGACAGACAGGGTCACGAATAAAACCATGTTTGTATTTTTTCACTTTCACCACTTCTTGTGCCTGAAATTCTGCTGTACAATTGTGGTGGATGATACCGATACCACCACAGAGCTATATGAACAAAACAATAATCAGAATTTAATAATCATCTATCCATATCAATCAATTCTACTTACAGCCATAGCTATGGCCATATCCGATTCGGTCACAGTGTCCATCGGCGATGATACAAGCGGTGTGTTAAGTTGAATGGACTTTGTCAACTGAGTAGTGATTCGTACCTGATCGGCTGCAAAATCAATGTAACCAGGCAGCACGAGGAAATCACTGAAAGAGAAAAAAGAGACAAAACAATATTAAGAATGATAATCGATGGATGAATGAATAAATAACTAAGTACGTACTTGTAAGTGAGTCCATCGCCTGATCCAAACAATTGATGAGCAGTAAGACCGTCGGCTTCAAAATTGTCGCTATTGATCGAACTGAGATCTTCGAGTGAAACCATTCTGTATGGATAAGAATCATTGGTCAGTTACAATAGGGATGACAAATAAATTGGGGGCGATAAATTTATCGCCAAACAGCCGGGCTCAAACTTGTCCAGAAAATGAGAGCCATCCACGTTGTGTTCAAAGTTCGCTGGACTCTGAGCTTTCAATTGAATAGCAGTGAACCAATTCAGTGGCTCGTTCTGCTCTCAACTGATACAATGTATATAAAATAAACAACCGATACAATCGATACCCTTCATCTACAATGACATGGTTGTTTGGATCATTGAAAACTGTTTGACATACCTGATTTGTTTCTAATTTAGTGATGAGCAAATGAAATGAAATTGACGAAATATAGACCGTGTGTATAATGTTCAATGCCGGTCAAGTGAATTTTCATCGCTTTTTATAGGCTTCAAGCTAATCATCGAGCACAACAGTATTGGAAAAAACAGTAGCATCACACAATTTGATTATTATTCATGTGATGGCTGAATGTATTTGCTTTTGGATCATGGCGTACAATCCCCAATACTATCAATCAATCGATTTCAGTTGAAATGATATTAAACCAAATATTTGATATACATTTGATGGCATCCCAAGATTAATCATAGTGCGAGAGCAGTGGAACATAAATATCTTTGCTTAATATGGCTGCTTTGATTGCAACCAAAATGAACAACAAAAAATGCTAATCTCATTATGGCCTGATCATTAGCTACTTATCACATTCTCTGTAATCGATACTTTTAAAATAACAGTTAATGTTTATCTTTCTAATGAAAACAAATACAAGGACGAGGAATAACAGACTGATATGGGCAGTAAGATAATGTTGGGTTCGTGATGATGGTGACGGTCAAGTGTTGATAATGTTACCTGGTGATGCGATAAATCGATCCAGTTGGTTGGATTCATACTCAATCAATCTATTGATGAAGGTGTTGTGATGGTATAAGCTTTAAGCATCAGAACTGAGACCAGCTAACAACGTCACGATGAGAGTAGCACATTGCAACGATGACTTTTTCAACTGTTCAAAATATAATTTCAGCCAATTCAATCAGATTTGGGGCCACCGACCTTGGCCGGAAATTGTTTGGAAATCAACTTTGATGTCTGCTATCACTGTAATTGGTTTGATCAGCAATGTGGCTGTCATGATTCTTGTACTGAAACGGCCACAGATTCGACAAAGATCACTTAATCTATTCATAGTGAATTTGGCCATTGCTGATTTTCTAACCGTATTGTTCATACCTGCTGTATCACTGATCGAAAACATTTTTCAAAACTATGAACTTGGACCTCTCACTTGTAAATTCGAGATTCTAATTAAAGGTAAGTGTGGCCACATTCCATTCTATTAATCAACATCATGTTTAATGTTTTGCCAGTGACTTGCATCCTTGCCAGTAACTTCTCTATAATAGCCATTTCGTTTAAACGTTTCATCAACATCAGTTGTATTACAAATCCAACCGACCATTCAAGCCAACGTTCGTTAATGCTTGTTGCGGCAATTTGGATGGTGTCTATATCGCTAGCCTATCCACTGGCCCAAATGCGTGTCTATCATGAACGCCAATGGAAAGATTACCTGGAAGTTGGTTATCATACAAGCTAATTATTCTAGCTATTAATTAATGCTAAACGTTTTTTTTCTTCACCTAGAAATGGTGCGTTGATCAGCCACTTCACGATTCGGTTAGATACTGGATTTTCCTCATGACTCCTCTCATCTATGTACCTCTTTTCATTATGGTGGTGGTCTATTCGCTGATGATCTATCGTATCAATCGATTCATTGGCAAATTACTTCAACATCAAACAGACAAATCAACCGTTTTGAACAGTTTGGAAGCAAGTTCATTTGCATCTAGCCTGAATCGATTTGATAACGAACAACCCGCACTTATCGACGACGAAGATGAAACAAATACCAATCCGGCAAGTATTGTTAAATATTGAAAAAAAATCAATTCAAACATCTGACCAGCTTTTGAATGCACGCATCTAGACGCTTGAAGTGAACGTTGTGGATTTAAATCAAAAAAGTCGTCACCAATATGTTGAACGTAAATTGACGGCAAACAAACATAAAATGGCCTTGATCAAAACCATGTTTATTTATTGTCTGATCACTTTGTTCTGTTGGCTTCCGCTTCAGGTGCTTGTTTACTACCGGGCTTTTAGGCCCCCTAAATCGGTACGCTGCTTTCAACAATTTTTGTGGTTATGACTGATATCCATTCGATTCGAACACAGCAACTGCCAGCCTGGTATGACCCGATCAAATTTTTAAGTCTAGTCCTGTTCACTGCTAGCGCTGCTATCAATCCATTTATCATGTTTGGCAAGACCTTTCTTCACTACATTAATCGCTATCGAGTTCGCCGCCGTCAACAGCGTATGCACGATCGAATCAAGATGGACATGTTACGTATCGAAGCTCCAATCTATGATAGTCCCAACATGACCGAACAGCTTGTATCCGAAGAGAAAATGTCCAACAACAAGTTATCTAGCATGAGTCGATCGCAAAGTTCTTTCGAAACTTACTCGAATAGGCGTATTAGTCTGGATCGTACGGAGATTCTTGAAACACTAAAGCATGGAAAACAAGCCGATCAATTGCTGGTGATCAAACCGGCAACTCCAGCTACAACTACTACGCTCAGCAATAGAACCGAAGAGCCTATGGCTTGCGAGCCAAATGCAAGTACAAATATCATCATCAAACATATGTTGCAAAAATATACGCCTCAAATTTTTGAGCTTGAAAAATTATAAGAATAACGGCAAATAACTTATCTATCTAAGCGAAGAAAACATCAGTGATAAATGTGCCATCCACCCACTCATTTTGTTATGCATATATTGATTATGTCACTATCAAATTAAATGTTATGGCTATTTTACCATTATATTTATGAATTGTGATTTTTTCTTTAATAAAAAATATTATTTTTACACAACAAAATGAATGAATTTTACAGTAAATAAACATTTGATTAATGATTTGTTTGATGATGGCCTGATCGTTTTTCGAGCTTATCGCTTTTACTTGTATCTTATCATGCTTTTTGGCGAACAAAGTCCATTCATTCAAACAGATATGTTTATTCTCGAATCTGGTTGCCAGTACAGCGTGGCCACTATTCATCTGATGGTCTGATCATGTTACGATTGATGTTATTGTTAGCGTTGATACAAATCTCGGTCCGATGTCACGAAAATGATCGCATAATGATCAACAATAGTGATGAACAGAACATTCTAGACAATGTATTTGATTGGGTGTTTGGTGAACCGGACAATGACCATGAATTGGAGCATCATTTCGGATATTTACGCGGTGCCGGAGATAATAATGATGATCTATCGCAATTAGCACGTACGCTTGGAATTAAACCGGAATTTTTCAATTTTAAAGCTCATGATTATGACAACAATGATCGGATCGATGGACTCGAACTATTAGCTATGTTTCTTCATGAACGAAATACAGGCAATGAATCAAGCAAAAATGGCGAACAAACGATAAATTTGTGTGCAAGTAAGTCCAACTTTAATCACTTAACATTATACAATGATTTTATTAATTTGTTAACAATTTCGTTTTGGACAGAAGCGATTGATCGTCTTCTTGAACAAGAAGATCGTAATCGCGATGGCTATCTAGATTTTAGCGAATATGCACAAGCTCGACAACGGATTGCACAGATTCAGGCCAATGGATAAATCGACTGCTGGATTGAATAATGATGATGATAATAGTAATAAAAAACAATGATTGATTTCAATAAAGATCAGATTCCTTTCACCACTTTGTCAGTGCAATCAAGAACGGCAGTTGCCAAACCCAAACTAATGGATGGTACATTCTTGGGCAAATGTGGCTGACCATTTTCTTCCAACAATTTACTGCTGAATGCCTGGTCACGAATACAGTGTTTGATAGAAGTCCATTCTTGCGGTATACAAGGATTACGGACAATCGGTCCACATTGTTCGAATATGATGACAATCTTTTTGCGCATTTCAGCGTCGATTTTTGGGAAATTGGATGGTAATTCAGTACCATCACGTACCATACGTTCAATGCATCGGCTATTCACCTGAGGCCAAATAATATCAGCTTGTTCATTGAGAATAGTGCCAAAACGTTCACAGTACTTGGTGTGCTGCCTGTCCGATATTTTTTCGGCCAAATTTGCAAAGTTTTCGAGTTGATTACGATTAGGCTGAGCAATGGCTATGTCCAACACCAGCAGGACAACGACGACGAAAACCAATTGAGAAAGATTGAAATTCATGTTGGCAAAAATGTCTGATAATGTGATGATCGAATGAATGATAAATGAAAAGAAATCAGCCTTAAATAGCTAATAATTCCAATCAGAACGTGATCAATATTCGTTTCGTCTGCACGACCAAGTTGATTTATGACATTATCTAAACAGCTGATGCGTGTCGTCGTGGCGATTTTTGTTAGTACATTGGTTGTTGGGTGAAATCATTCAAAATGCATCATGAATGCTTTGCAATTGTCGAACTGCCAGATCGGTTGGTAAACAGAATCGAAGATTGGACAGTCGATCTAATTGTCGAAGTGCATCTTCAAAACCAGTAGATGCTGTGTATGACCATTTTTCATAACATTCGTTGACAATAGTAGGATTACGAAGAATGAGTCGCAACCATTGAGAAAGCATCTGTTGACTGGATAGAAAGAAAAATTTTCAATAAACAAAAGAACAACTACCATTCGATATGCACTTACTTCAGTCCACGACAAACAAACGCTTTGAAATGCGAATCTAGACTTCGTTTTAGGCGTGTATGTGAATCGTTGATGTCGTCAATGGCCGCTAACAAGCTATGTTTGGGACTAGCTTGATGTCCGGCAACTGCTTGCAGACCAAATGATTGCGATAATCGACGACTAGGTGTAGATCGGAATTTGCTGCCATTCTAATGAAAGTATTTAATGTTAGTTATTCATTGACAATAGAAACTGGTAAATGAGATTAACCTTGAGTTCATAGTAAAAGATAATAAGTTGCCATACATGCATGGGTCTTGTTTTGCTTATTAATAAAGGTGTTGCTTTAGCACTAAAACATCCCATTCCCATACTAAATAATTGACCAACAGTGGTAGTTGCACTTGCGGCTGTCATGGCTGAATTACTTAACAACATAGACCCATTGTTGGAATTTGCGGCATTTGAATCAAGCCAGCTACAATGACCAATAAGTCCATGATGTATGAGATTTCTAAGAGCAATGGCTAATTCTTTCCGTACCATATATGTCACTCGTTCGTAGGCAAAATAATTGTCGATTACTAGTGCAGTATTGCCTAATGAAATAAAATCGGTACATTCTTCAGATGTATCATCATTTGTATTGACTGTCGTTATTGTTGTGCGATTCATATTTTGTTCCTGATAAAAATCGAGTATAGATGTGATGGCCATTTCTAGATGTGCACGTAAATCACCCCAATGTCTGGCACAAGAAGCAGTTGTTCGTTTAAGTATGTTTTGTTCGAACGGAATGCGGCTATCATGATAACGAGCTTTATGGTAAAGAATAACGTAACCAATTTGAACTTGAATTTCACAGTTACTTACCGAAATTGGTACAGGCTCCTAGCTGTGTCCAAGCGAAAACATGCAATAACGAAAGAATTCTTTTGAAAATGTTGGCAGCTGTTTCGGTATTACCATTATTGTCTTGAGGTTTATTGGTTCGGACTTTTGTTCTCGATCGATTGGTATTATGTTGACGTTGTTTGTCAACAGGTTCAGAAGTTGTTGTGTCATTGTTTGACCGTTTTTTGGACAGCAATTTCATTAAATAAGATGATGATGATGATGGTAAAGTACCGTCGGCTAATTGTGCGCTCAGATGTTTGTGTTTCTTAGCACCACCTGAATGTGAATAATATTGTGAATATAAATTGATAATAAAGACTGCCATCTATTGCCGGCTTTTACCTTGTTGCAAAAATTGAATAAAACGTTCCAAGTCTGTCACTTGGGTTTTCAGCTGCGATACAAGCTGTTCTTTCATGATGACCGGATTAACTAGCTGTAAAAAGGAAAAGCAAAGACATTGGACAAATGTCAAAATGATTGTTCATTAGCAAACCTCTTTGACGGCGTGATCCACTTTACGGCGTAATTCTTCTGGCGTAAGATGATCGATTTCATCGATAGAAAGAATGGGCAATTTTGACTTGAGCTGTTCGATAATAGCATTTTGTCGCTCGAGCAACATGGAACTAGGAAGCGAATTAAGTTCGCCTGTTTCGTAAGCATATCGCTCCAAATCTTCTAGCTGTTCTTTTAGCTGTCCAATTAGTTCTTTTTGACGATTTCTTTGTCGTTCTAGTTTCTCTTCGGTAATGAGCATCGTACTCGAATGATGCGGCTTATGTGTTCGATCAGTAGTGGTAGTAGTGGTGGTCATACCGCTATGTATAGAATCAGCATAATCAGCTCCAGTTTGCGAACAGCCCCAGCTGTTTCGAGTACGCTCTCGACCTCCAACATCATCACGATCATGATCCTCACCTTCATTACCGTTTTCAGCAAAGCTATGGCCATCGTTGTCATCGTCATCGAAAACATCATCAGCCATTAGACTAGTGGCCATCGATACTGATCGTTGAAGACCACCGGTACTACCGCAAATCGTTGAGGTTGGATTTGTGCAAAGCATAAGTTCAGGTATACCACGATTAGCAAATGTTTCAAGTTCCGCCAACAATGTTTCACGTTTTTGGGCATCAATATCTTTGGCTTCGACAATTTGTCGTAATCGAAATTGCACCTGAGCAAAGTGAGACGTAAGAGCAACCAATGAATTGTTCAGCAATTCTTGTTCCTGTTCCATCTGATTAAGTCGTCCGTATAGCACGTTTGATTCTGTTTCGGAAACATCATCTTCTTCGTCTATTATTTCGTCGGCACCATCATCAGGTTCGCTGCTCAGTGTTGGTCGTTGTAAATGTTTATCAAGTGTATCCATATTGTTATCGACATTAGGCAAAGAACGTTGAAATTCATTCCATTCATCATCATCCTCATCATCATCATCATTATTATTATTATTGTTGTTGTTGTTATCATCATTGCTGGCTGTACTGTTTGCATGTTGACATTCTGATTCTGAATTCTGTTGTTTGGCGTGAAAGACAGTAATGAGGTCGTTTTTATAATAATCGGATGTACTACTTTTGACAGATCGTCGTCTATCATTGGTATGATTAGATTGTTCCACTGGCTGTGAATCATCATCAAAATCTTCGGAATCATCGTCAAAATCAATAAATGATTTGATACGTTCACGACGTCGTATAGAATTACTTTCATCATGTTTCACTTGTCTGCTATTAGCAAGTTGATCAAATTGCGAATAAAGATCATGTTCTGAATTTTGTTTGATTAGTTGACGGCGCGGCGATAATGGTTCAGCAGTCATTATGTTGACGTGGCAATGAAAATATTTGATGATTATTATAAATATTATTTCAACACAGATCACATCGATTGTTTAGGATGAATTGTTGGAAATTTACTAAATTTACAATCATATGGTCATGATCACTTCAACCAAAAAAAAAAACTTATAAGATTTGGCATTTGTCATATCACCAATACAGGACAAGACAGACGGTGAAATATTGCTTGTTATAATATTTGCATATACTAAACTCAAACCAAAATAACCAATGACGACATCACATTGTGTAGGCCTAGTCTCTATATAGAACAAAATATGAATGAATTCTATATTACCCAATGGCTAATCGGCTTACGTGTCGTAAAAAAGAGAATGCATTTACCCACTATATTCGACGACGTCAGAGAGGTTCCAACAACATTCAATATGAATTAGAGAAGAATAATGTCTGCTCTGGATCGATATGGCTCCATTCCTTTTTTAGCTACCATAACAACAACCACCAGTATTATTTGGTAGTATGGCCGATTCATGCTATTTGTTTTTCTTCAATAAAATTGCTGCTCGCGCAATATCCTGTCTCATCAAAAAAGAAAAAAAACGTCACTTAACTTGACAAAATCAACCCAGGAATTTGCTGATCAATCGAATCAATGATAAATGATCAAGTCATATTTTCGCCTCGAGAAATAATATTCTTTTTTTAAGGAATTTCATTTGAAATCATAGATAAATGTGGGGAAAAAACTACAATCCATGATTGTTTATCATCAACACCATCTATCGTTGATATTTAGACTCTGAACTTCTTTT
>ERZ500997.429-NODE-429-length-11942-cov-6.787835_pt1 | contig 11942 bp, 12 predicted proteins | sample MGYA00248826_ERZ500997 | MGnify/ENA primary metagenome ERZ500997 (study PRJEB25958, sample SAMN03398524) | human skin metagenome | study: EMG produced TPA metagenomics assembly of the Human Skin Microbiome Metagenome (human skin metagenome) data set.
TGCGATCGACAGCGTGCACGACGATCTCGACGTGCCGATCGATGTCATCACGGCCAAGGTCGAGCAGGCGGGCTATGCCGCAGCGCAGCGCCGCCCGGTCGAGATCCTTCACGATGCCGGCGACATGGTCGGCCTGGTGAAGAAGCGCATGGCGCGCATCGCGGAGGATCCGCATGCCGCCGGCATATCGAACGCGCTGGTCGAAGAATTCGACGAAGGCTTGGGCAACCTCGAGCGCGGGACCTACAACATCCTCGCCGGGCGCCCGGGCATGGGCAAGTCGTCCGCGGCATCCTCGATCGCCATCGGCTATGCGATCAACGGCCACTGCGGCGTCTACCTCAACCACGAGATGACCGCCGAGCAGATGTCGATCCGCACGACCGCCGACCTGGCGCACGCGATGGGTTTCCCGATCGAGCACGAGCGGATCAAGAAGGGTCTGCTCTCCCGCGAGGAGATGGCGATCATCGACAAGGTGGAAGAGCGCGCGAAGCTGCTCCCCATTCGCTACCTCGCCACCGGCCGCATCGACGTGAAGGGCGTCTGGTCGCGCGTTGCGCAGCAGAAGGCGCTGTGGGCCGCGCAGGGGCGCTCGCTCGACTACGTCATGGTCGACTATCTCGGCCTGCTCGGCGCGCATTCGGAATCGGGACAGCCGCTCACCAAGGGCTATGACCGGGTGAGCGCGGTGTCGCTGGGCATGAAGCGCATGGCAGCGGAACTCGACGTCGTCGTCATCGCGCTTGCGCAGCTATCGCGCGCGGTCGACCAGCGGGCCAACAAGCGGCCGATCCTCTCGGACCTGAAGGAAAGCGGGGATCTCGAGCAGGACGCCGATAGCGTCACGTTCCTCTACCGCGAGGAATACTATCTCGAGCAGGACAAGCCCAAGCAGGGTGAGCAGACGCCGGACAAGCGCGATGCACTGCAAGAGTGGGAGAACGAGATGTTCGCCTGCCGCGGCAAGCTCGACCTGATCTTCGCGAAGAACCGCCACGGCAAGGTGTCGACGCGCACTGCGAAATTCCTGCCCGGTTTCTCGGCTGTCCGCTCCGGCGGCTTCGATGAATTCCGGGTATCCGACGAACCACTGCTCATCTGAAGGAGGCCACCAACCATGAGCGGACATGAAGAAGCACTAGCGTTTCGGATGGGGGGACTCTCCGATCGCGAGTTTCGAACTATTGTCAGCCTCGCCCGGCTGTCCTCGCACGGCGATGTCTACGCCAGGCGGGATACCCTCGCGAAAATGATGAACATCGTGGAGGACGACGCGATCTTCAGGGTGCAGGAGGTTTGCGAGCGCGGCTTGGTCGGGCCGTTGATGCTCTGCCTCGCCGTTGATCCTGCGACCGATGAACGCGTGATGACGTTCGTCGGAAAATTTGAACCGCAGGAGGCGTAGATGGCCTTCGACCTCCTACGGTCTGCGAAGCATATTCGCGGGCTTTCGCATGCCGAGTTTCGCGTGCTGTTCTACCTGCTCGATTCGGCGAACCAAGACACCTATGAGTGCTATCCCAGCCTGAAGAATATTGCAGCGCATACGGACATGGCGCCGCGCACCGTGCAGCGGCACATAAGCGCTCTCGCCGAAAGGGGACTCTTCGAGAAGATTGAGCAGCGTCGAAGCGATGGAAGCCGCGCGGTGAACTGCTATCGGTTCCACGCGGTCGGGACCATGAAGATCGGTCGCGAGATGATCGTCCAGCTTGGCGTTGACGTTGGAACAGACCCGGAACAGCAACACGCCAATTCTGGCACCTTGGACAACCGGCCAATTGTGGCAGGGGGTGACGACAGCGGTGACGTGGGGTCACGTCAATCCCGGCAGGACATAGATCAGGAATCAGAACCAGTAATAGGAACCACGTCTCCTGACGGAGACGACGGCCGTCGGGACCTATTCGGACGAAAGATCGATGACAAAGCCGTCGTCATCCAATCACCGTCGGTCATCGATTTCGTGAGAGACGAGTGGGCGAAGCTCAAACACGAACTCGGCGACAAAATCGCGGATTGCCGGGCGATCACAGAGTCCCAAGCGCGGCTCATTCGCGAACGATCTCGCCAGCACGCCCGCGAGAACGAGGGATCTATCGATGTATGGCGTCTCGTCTTCGCAGAGATCCGGCGCTCGCGCTTTCTTCGCGGTGAGGCGCCACCTGGTTTCGGCCGGCAGAAAAGATTTCGCCTGTCCCTCTCCGACCTGCTGAAGCCCCATATTTTTACGAAGGTGGTCAATGGAAAATACGCCGACACTGAAGCCGACGAAGGATCTTACGATCCCCACACGGGAGAAATCCTTAGCCCTGCCAATGCGGCTACGCGTGGCACAATCGAACTCGTGCGCGCTGCTCGAGAACGGGGCGGACGATAATACGATCCGCGCGAAGCTGGATGTCCCGCCTGCCCTCATCGCGACCGCTCACCAAGGCTGGCTGGTCGAATCCTGCCCGGTGTCGGATATGCCGGACGCCGACCTGGAGCGGTTCATTTCGTTCGACATCGGCGGCTTCCTGAAGCTCACCATGGGGCGTTATTCCCCGCAGGCGCAGAAGGAATTCAGCAACCAAGTGATGATGGAATTCGCACATATTCCCTTTTCGCTTCTGGAGCCTGCTATAGCCGAGGCGCGCCGGAAGATTTCGTTTCCGGAGCGGCTGGTGCCGTTCGTGTTCGAATTCGTCGAAGCGAGGATGGCGAAGCTGCGCGCCGAGGGGGAAAGGCTCGAGAAGCTGATGAGGATCGCGCGTGGTTAAGAACCCCTATCGCATCGAAGGCCCGGCGCTGCTCTCGTTCTCGGGCGGACGGACCAGCGCCTACATGCTCTGGCACATTCTCGATGCGTGGGACGGCGTGCTGCCGGATGACGTGCATGTCGCCTTCGCAAACACCGGGAAAGAGCGCGAGGAGACGCTGCGGTTCGTGCATGAGTGCGCGACCACGTGGGGCGTCAAAGTCAATTGGCTGGAGTTCGTCACGGACCTGCGCAGCGTCGGTCCCGCGGGGCGGATAGATCGGGTCGGATACAACAGCGCTAGCCGAAAGGGAGAGCCATTCGACCGGCTGATCGAGCGCAAGAAGGCAATTCCCTCCACGCTGACCGGCAGGTGGTGCACCGACTTCCTCAAAGTCCGCACGCTCCAAGACTTCATGGCAGTGCAGGGCCTAGAGCCAGGCCAGTATCGCGAAGTGATCGGCATTCGCGCCGACGAGGCCGAACGCGCGGCGAGACTGCGCGACCGAGATCGCAATGTCGCTCGCGACATTGCGACGCCCCTCATCGACGCGGGAGTTCGCAAGGCTGACGTGCTGGCCTTCTGGAAGGTCCAGCCCTTCGATCTGCGGTTGCCGCGCGGATATGGCAACTGCGATCATTGTCCCTTCGTGGGCACCAAAAACAGGATTGGTCGGGCTCGCTTCGATCCAGCGGGCACCTTCTGGTGGGCCAAGCACGAGAAGGACAAGGGGTTCAGTCTCGGGCGGACATTCAGCATCGTCGAGATCCTAGGCCTCGCTGCGCGCGAGCCGGAACTGATACCAGACGAATACGCCGATGCAGAATGTGGCCTCTGGTGCGCAGGAGAGACAGCGTGATCGGATGCCGCCATGGCCGGTGACCTGAAGACCGACAGCCAACGGCTCGTCGACCTGAAGGCCGCGCTGAAACGCGCGCACCACAAGCATACCTGCACGCTGGAAGATCTCGCGTCGCTGTGGGGCGTCACGAAGCCCCGATTCGTCAACAAGCGCCGGGAGTTTCACCGCTTCCCCGAACACGCGGAGAAGGTCGGCAATGCCTACCTCTACCCGACGCGCGATGCGCTGAAGGCGATGATCGAATATCTGGAGAAGCACAAAGAGGTTTCGACGTCGCGCGCGAAGCGGCTGGGCGAACTCATCGGCACGGACCAGATGGCCGAGCATATCGCAGGCGGCTTCTCGATCGCCGAACTGGCGAAAGCCAACCAGCTTGCGGCCGAACTCGAAGAGCGCCAGCGCGACCAGGGCCTCTACGCGCCGATCTCGGAAGTTCACCGGGTCATCGGCATGGTCTTCTCCGAGATCTCGGAATTCGTCTCCAACCTGGCGAACGTCGTCGATCCCCACGGCAAGTTGCCGCCGTCGGCCCGCGCGACGCTCGACAGCAAGGCCCACGAGGAGCTATTGCGCCTTCACGGGAACCTGAAGGGGATGCTTTCTACGAATGCTGTCGACTCGGGAACTCGAAAACCGGCTCGCAAGTCTGGCGCGGCACGAACACGACGGAAGCGTCCAACAGGCCGTCCTCGCAAGGCTTGATTCCCTCCTCCCCGCGCGGGCGATCTCGATCAACGAATTCAACCGCACGAAGCGGAAAATGGTCAACCCGGGCGGCGAGCCGTTCGATTACAACCCCGACCTCACCCCATACGCCGACGCGATAAACGACGCCTGCGATCATCTCGACGTCAACGTGATCGGGGTGAAGGGGCCGACCCGTTCGGCCAAGACTGTCAGCGCCGAATCCATGCTCCTGCGCGACTGGACGTATGGCCCCCTAAAGGGGGTCCTGTGGCTGATGCAGGACAAGGATTCCCTCAACGACTACATCGACGAACGCGGCGAACAGATGCTCCAGATCCACGAGGAAGTGGCGGAGCGCATCGACTGGAACGATAGCCGTAACAAGTCCCGCACCCGCAAGAGGATCGGCCGCGCCCTCGCGCTCTGGCGCACCGCGACGATAAAGGCGCTGCGCGCGAAGTCGGCACCGGTGATCGTGGCGGACGAGATCGACGCCTACACGAAGAAGGTTCGCGACGCGATCATGACGCTGATTACCTCCCGCCAGGAGGAATACGGCTCGGCCGCGAAAGCCTACATCTGCTCGCACCCGGACGCCGGCCCCGACGGCGGCATCGATCTCATCCTGAAGGATTGCCTGCTCCACCTGTGGTTCGCGCGCTGCCCGGAGTGCGGCCATGCCGCCTCGCCGGCGGTGGAAGCGGAAGACCAGGACAAGCCGCGCTGGAAGTGGAACGTGCCCGACATGATGGGCCTGGCGGACGATATGAACCGTGTCGCGTTCCTCGATCACGTCGCCGAGAACGTCCGGCTGGTCTGCCCCAACCCGCAGTGCCGCGAGGAGTTCGGGCACAACCGCCGGCTCGAGATCATGAACGCCGGTCGCTGGCTCCAGCCGCATCAGGAATGGCTTCCCGACGGCACCGTCAAGGGCACGCCGCGGGTCGCTGCGCAGATGGGGTTCGTCATCCACGCGTTCATGGCGCCGTTCTCGAAGTTCGCCGAGACGGCCCGCGATTGGGCCGCTGCAAAGTTGACGTTCGATGCCAGCGGCAACGAGGTCCACTTGCGCGAAGTCGTGGTGAAGAAGCTGGGCGAGACGCCGCGCACCACGAAGGCGGAAGAGAAGATCGACAGCCCGCGCACCGTGGAGAGCCGCCTGACGTCGCTCTACCCGTTCAAGTGCGTGCCGCCGGGCGTCATGTTCCTTACCGCCTTCGTCGACTTGCAGGACGACCGCTTCGAAGTCGTCGTCATCGGCTGGGCGCTCAACCGCGAGAGTTGGCTGGTCGATCGCTACTCGATCAAGCAATGGCCGGCGTTCGGCGAACATGGCGCCTTCGAGAATATCGACCCGGGCAACCGCCTGGCGGATTGGGACATCATCGAAGAGGCGGTGATCTCCTCGAGCTATCCGCTCCAGTCGAATCCGCAGCGCGTGCAGGCCGGGATGGAAGAACTGTTCCTGCCGATCGCCAAGACGGTCGTGAACAACTCTGGCCGGCCGGGCGTGACGAACAACGGCCGCAAGTGGCTCGCGAACCTCCTCTCGCGCACCGAAGGCCGGCTGGTCGAGCCGTATCAGGTCATGCTGATGCAGGGCATGGCGAAGGGCGAAACCTATGGCGGGCGCTCGAAGCCGGTGGAATTCGACGATATCGGCAGGCCGCTGCGCGTGCCGGTCTACGAGCGCTATCCGAACGTGCACGAACTCAAGAAGATCATCGCCCTGCGCATGCAGATCGAGGAGCCGGGGCCGGGCCGTATGCACTTGCCGGCCCTTCCGCCGATCGGCTCGAGCATGAACCGCAACGAATTCCAGAAAATGGTGAGGAACTTCGTGTTCGAACTCACCGCCGAGCGGATGACCAACGGAGAGTGGGTGCAGATCCGCAAGCGCAACGAGACGTGGGACGGCTACGTCGCCTGCGAGCTCGCGCGCGAAGCGCTGAAGGTCGACCGGCCGGAACTCTGGCAGGGACCGCTGCCGCCGTGGGCTGATCCGAAACCGAGAGGACAGGGCCTTGGTTCTATGGTAACCGCACCTGGCGACGTGTTCGGTCGGTTGGCGAAGGTCAACGCCGACACATAACGGGGAATCCGATAAATGCGGCCTTATGCGGACCTGACGGATGAAGAACTGAAAGCCGAGATCGCCGAATTCCGGCTGGCGATCAAACAGGCGGCGAAGGGGGGTGTCGGGGTCGTGGCAGGCGAAGGCCGGCGCCTCGAATACACCGCCGGCAACATGAACATCGCTTACGCCGCGCTGCGCGATCTCTACGCCGAAGCGGCAGAGCGCGGACTGGCAATAGGCCAGGGCGGCGGCGCAATTCCAGTGGAGATCGGATGATGGCGGACGTCATGGACATCGGCCTGCCGACGAACCTGCCGAGCTTCAGCGGGAACATCTTCCGGAACCTCGAATCGTTCCCGGGACAGATCTTCAGCACGCCGCCGATCATGTCGGCCCGCACGGAAGAGCAGCGCACCCGCCGCGACGTCGTTCGCGCCGCCCGCCATGCGGAGCGCTTTTCGGAACCGATCCGCGGAGGCCTCGACCGCAAGGCCGACATGGTCGTGGGCGGGCGGCTCATGGTGCGGGCGGTGCCGGACTTCGACACGCTGGGCGTGACGGACAAGGAAAAGCAGAAGAAGATCCGCAAGGCGATCGAGCGCGAATTCAAGAACTGGGCTTACGACCGCCGGCTGTTGCAGGACGCGGAGGGGCACTACGACTTCGGCGGGATGATGTGGCTGGCGCTGCGCAATCTCGAGGGACCGGACGGCGAGTGCCTGGGCGTCATCCACTATGACGAAAAGCGCGCGAAAGCGTATAATCATCGCTGGGCGACGTTCGTCGAGATCGTCGACCCCGATCGCCTCGACACGCCGCCGGAGCAAGCGGCGAACCCGCGCGTGCAGGAAGGCAAGGTGCTCGACAAGCACAACCGCGCGGTCGGGTTCTTCATCCGGAAGAAGCATCCCAGCGAGGAGATGACCGACCTTTCGGATATGGAATTCGAACTCGTTCCGCGTGAGACGCCGACGGGCCGGCCGGTCGGCTTCCACTGGTTCGTGAAGCGCCGCGCGGGATCCTTGCGCGGCGTGTCGACGCTGGTGACGGTGCTGAAACAGACCGGCATGCTCGACAAGTTCGACGACGCCTATCTCGCCGCGGCGACGATCAACCAGGTGCTCGCGACCTACATCCAGTCCTACTCGTCCTCGCGCACGGTGGCGAACCAGCTTGCGCCGGGCGGGCTGGACGCCGCGACCGACTGGAACCTCTTCGAAAAGAAGATGGGCTACTACGACAAGGTGAAGATGCGGGTCGGCGGCGCGCGAATTCCGGTTCTGCCGCCTGGCGACGAGATCAAGATGAGCGCGGTCAACCGCGCCATTCAGGACCCGACGCTCTTCCGCAACGGCTTCCTGCGGCAGTTCGCGTCCGCGATCGGCATCAGCTTCGAGCAGCTTTCGAAGAACTTCTCCGACGCGAACTATTCGGCCGCGCGCGCCGCGCTGCTCGACATCTGGCAGGGCATCCAGCGCCTGCGGTTCTGGTTCGGCCAGCACGTCGCCGCGCTGGTCTATGACGCGGTGACCGAGGAGGCGATCAAGAAAGGCCGGATCGAGGAACTGGACGACGTGCTCGCCAGCCGGCCGTTCGACGAATATCGCACGGCCTATTGCGCCTGTTTCTGGACGGGACCTGGCTTCCCGCAGATCGATCCGGAGAAGGAAGCGAAGGCGGCGAAGATGCTGATCGACGCCAAGCTCGAGAGCCGGGAGGAGATCATCGCGCAGCGGGGCCGCGACCGCGAGGTCGTGTTCGACGAGATCGAGGAAGAGCGCGACGATGCGGAGGCGCGCGGCTTCATGCTCGACCCGCTGGCGCCCGGCACTCCCGGCGCGGAAGTGGAGGAAGAGTCGTCCGACCCGGAAGACGGCGGGGATGAACCGCCCCGCCGGAAACAGCAGCAAGGCCAGCAGCGCGACGGCGATGGCGACGGCGTCGTCGACGAGGAAAATGCGCAGGCGCTCGACCTGTTCGCCCCGATGGAGTTCTAAGACATGGCATCCCAGCATCTTCCGTTCGTGATGGGCGAGGTCTTCAACCGCCCCCACCTGATTTCCGCCGGGCACGCGGCGATGATCGCGTCGGTTCTCGCCGGCAAGATGGACATCCGCAGCCTCGCGACCGAATACGAGACGTTCGACGATCGCGGCATGGAAGATCTCGCCGCGATCGGCCGGCTGGAAGCGCGCCAGCGGCAGCAGAAGATCGCCAAGCACAGCACCGTGGTCGACAGCAGCCGATCGAAGCGGGGCGCCCCCTACGAACTGTCGGACAGCGGCATCGCGATCCTGCCGGTGCAGGGCACGCTGCGCCGGACGTGGGGCGTGGGACCGTATTCGGGAGCGACCGGGTATGACGGCCTGTGGACGCAGTTGATCCATGCCGTCGGCAACGACGACGTGAAGGCGATCTTCATGCCGCACAACTCCGGCGGCGGCGCGGTCGACGGCCTGTTCGATCTCGCCGATGCGATCTACGCGAACTCGGCGCGCTTCGGCGGCAAGCCGATATGGGGGATGGCCGCGGACTATTCTCTGTCGGCGAGCTATGCGCTGCTCGCCGCATGCGACAAGTGCTTCGTCCCGCCGCTGGGCCAGGTCGGATCGATCGGTGCGCTCATCATCCACGCGGACATGAGCCGCGCGCTGGATGAGGCCGGTATCTCGGTGCGCATCTTCCGGTCGAAGGACGGGAAAGCCCGGGGCAACGACCTGGAGCCGATGGACGAGGAAACGGCCGCGAAATACCAGGCCGTGGTGGACGAGGTCGACGCAGTGTTCGTCGATCGGGTGGCGATGTATCGGAAGCTGGCGAAAAAGACGCTTCACGAAACTAACGCCGACGTCTATACAGGCGCCCGCGCCTTGGCCACCGGCTTAGTCAGTGAAATTCTATCCGAGCCCGAGGCTTGGATGAAACTGGAGCGAAAGATCGCTCGGAAATAAGGGGCCAGGCGCCATGAAGTTCAACTTGCTCACCGCATCTGCTCTCCGCGCATTTTCGGCCTCTGCGGCCAGCCAGCCGGACGAGGACGATACCGACGCTGGCCCTGCGCCGGCGGAACCGGACCAGGGCGGCGATGCCGCTCCCGAGAGCCAGCCCGACGACGGCGGTGAAACCACGACCGACAAGCCCGACAAGGGGCAGGCCACGACCGACGTCGTCGCCGCGGCGGACGCGGCGAGCGAGATCAACGCCTCCTATGCGAAGGGTTTCGCCGCGGCGAACGCGCGGATGAACACGGTGCTCACCAGCCCGGAAGGCTCGAAGAACCCTGCGCTGGCAGCGTTCCTCCTCTCCAATTCGAACGCTTCCGCCGATGCCATCATCGGCCAACTCAAGAGCCAGCCCGGCGCTTCTGCGCCCACCGGCCAGGAGATCCCCGACACCAACGTCGATCTCGGCAGCGGCGTCGACCCGAAGGCGATCGCCGAGGACGGCAGCAAGAAGGACGACGGCGACGGCTGGGGTGACGCGATCAATACGACCGCCGGCACGCTCGGCTATGGCGGCGCGGTCACCGCGGGTGGCAACGCGGCGCTGCGGCCCGCGCAGGCGCAGAATCCGACCGGCCCGGCTTGCCCGCCGACCGGCAACTGAAGGAGTAAAGGCACATGCAGAACGGGGTTCTCAAGACGACCCAGGCCGACCTTCGCGGTGCCGGCCATTTCGTCAGCGGCGGCTGCGATCCGAACATCAACAACGATCACATCACGATCGTTGCGAATTCGGGCGCGCTCGTTGCCGGCACCGTGCTCGGCAAGGTGACGGCGACTGGCTTCTACAAGGCGCATGACCCGGCCGCTGTCGATGGATCCGAAGCTGCCGCGGCGATCCTGTGGGACGACCGCGACAACTCGACCGCGACCCAGCGTGCGGCGGCGGTGACCCGCGGGCCGATCGCGGTCAACGGCAATTCCCTGACGTTCGCGGACGGGATATCGACGGTGAACCGGGACGCGGCGGTTGCTGCGCTCGGTGCGCTGGGAATCATGGTGCGCTTCTAAGGGGCCGACTAGGGCGCGCGGGGCGGGGCTTCGGCGTCGATTGGAGCGAGTGAAATGGAACTTACCCTCGACATCTTCAAGAACGACGCCTTCAGCGTCATCAACCTCCAGCGGGTGGCCGGCGCAACGCCGTATATCCCGCAGGCACTCGGCGCGATGCAGCTTTTCACGCCGAAGCCGATCGATACCGAAGAAGTGCTCCTCTACGAAGAGGACGGCGGTTTCGCGCTGATCCCGACCACCGAACGCGGTGGCCCGGATATCCAGCAGATCCGCCGGCAGGGTCGCCTGCGTGCTCTGTCCACCCTTCGCCTGTCGAAGAAGGACACGGTGCGCGCCGGCGAACTCACCGGTGTCGCCAGCATGGCGCTGCCGGAGAGCATCCGCCTGCGCAACGCACGGCAGCTTACGACCGACCGCACGTCGCAGCTTAAGACGGACATGGAGGCTACGAAGGAACTCCACCGTCTCGGCGCGCTGCGCGGCAAGCTCTACGACGCCGACGGCACGACGCTGCTCTACGACTACTTCGCCGCCTACGGCATCGCCGATCCGGCGGTGGTCAACTTCGACTTCGACACGATCGCCGCCGGCAGTCTCGGCGTCTACATCTCGCAGAACGTGCGCGATCCGATCATCGACGTGCTGAAGGCGAGCGGCCGTCTCACGCCGCAGACGACCGTGGGCGCGCTGGTGGGCAGCAACTTCTGGTATGGCCTCATCCAGCACCCGGACGTCGTGAAGCGCTGGGAAGCGCAGGAGCAGGCGCGCTACATCGCCCTCACGATCAACCCGCTGCTCCAGCCGCCTCGCTACAGCGAGATCACGATCGGCAACGTCCGCTTCATGCACTATGAAGGCTCGACCGGCGGCGAGATCGAGGTCGAGGACGACGAGGCAATCTTCTTCCCGATCGGGGCGAAGGACGTGTTCTCGGTCTATTGGGCGCCTGGCGAAACGCTGCTCGACGCGAACGAGAAGGGCCGGCCGGAATATCTCTACGTGCAGCCCGATCCGCGCGATCAGATGCCGTCGTTCATCGATATCGTGCTGCGCGCCTATCCGCTCTACGCGTGCACCTTCCCGAAGGCGCTGCTCGCCGGCGCCGTGGTCTAACGGAGAACCAAGACGATGTCCTACAAGGCGTTTCGCGCAATCAAGGTCGGCACGGTAGCCCTGTCGGTCGGCATCACCCACTTCGACCCCGACCGGAAGGACGAGAACGGTCGCTACCGTGCGGGCCTTTTGCCCGCAGCCGATGCGGCCCGGGCGGAGAAGAAGGGCTTGGTCGAGCTTCACGACAAGACCTTCACCGAGAAGGACTACGAGCAGTGGAAGCTCGAGATCGCCAAGCGCGACGGTGAGGAAGCGGGCGAGGACGCCGGCGCCGCCCGGCTGCGCAAGGTCGCCGAGGACGATGAGGACGTCGCCACCGCGGCGGTGTCCAACCTCAAGACGGTCGCGCATCCTCCTGGCACGCCGGCACGCGATGCCAGCGTGCAGACGCGGGTGCGCAACAGCGACCCCGACGCCGCTCCCATTCCCGAATCCGACGACGA
>ERZ500997.430-NODE-430-length-11931-cov-6.583193_pt1 | contig 11931 bp, 8 predicted proteins | sample MGYA00248826_ERZ500997 | MGnify/ENA primary metagenome ERZ500997 (study PRJEB25958, sample SAMN03398524) | human skin metagenome | study: EMG produced TPA metagenomics assembly of the Human Skin Microbiome Metagenome (human skin metagenome) data set.
CATTATAATGATACAAATTATGTTTTTTTTCTGTTTCAATTATTTTACAAATGAAATTATTTAATAATTTTTTTCTCCATATCTTTAATTTTTGAATGATTTTCATTGGCAATGGAATTTGTTGTTGTAGTTGTTGATCGTCCTAAACTAAATGGTGCAATATTTGCTACCGATGGTATTGAATCATGACCATTGGTCATTCCAATAACATTCGATAAAGAGCTTCGTAATGCTTGTCCATGTGATGGATGTATTGGACGAAAAAATTGATTATGACCACCATCACCAATTGATGATGATGGCTGTGGCAGTGTTAAGTTTGTATATGAAGATGATGATTGTCCTAATGGCATCGTCTCCAATGATGATGTCTTTACATCATTCGTTGATAATAAAGTGACTTTCGTACCGGAATTATTTGATTTTTGATCATTATTTATCGATGATATTGATTGTGATTGATTAGAATTTATCGTTGTTGTTGAATTGTCTAAATCATTTTTACATTTTGCTTTTGTTGCTTGTCGTTTATTACAGAACCAAACACGTACAACATCACGATCATAATTTAATATTTCAGATATTTTTGTCATTTCTTCACCATTTGGATGATTATTTTGTTCAAAAAAATTATTCAATGCATCAATAGCGCTTGGTGTAAACGATGTACGACGTTTACGTTTTTTATTTGTTTCCATAAATGCTTTATAAATGTTTACATTCGATGATATCATTGCTGATGACGAAGACGATGGTGATGGTGATTGTGATGATTCTTTATTCATTGAATCAACAATGCCAATTCGTTGATCATTGTTGACATTTGGATTGTTGTTGTTGTTGTTATGATTATGATTTTTAGCACCAATATTGTTGACTAATTCTAATGCTGAACTTATTTTAAACGATGATAATGGTGCTATCGACAATGAAGACGATGATGATAATAAATTATTATCCTTATCTTTACAAAAATTATTTAATCCATTAACCAATGCTTCTGGTGTTACAACATTTCCAATAATTTTATTATGACGATATTTTTCTTCCGCTTCACGCATCCAATTTTCTAATACTGGTTTAATTTTTTTAGCACTTTTCAGTGTAATATCAAGTTTTTCAAATCTAAAAAAAATTGTCAATTTTAGTTCAATTTAAGCGACAAAATTAAAATAAATTTTACCTGCATATTGCACTTTGACTATAACAAGGACCTAATGCACTTAATTCTTGTCCAACTTGTGATTGTGTCAAACCTAATGATAATCGACAAAGTTTAAATGTTTTAGCAAATTCTTGTATTTCATTTGCCAGCTGTTGTTCTTCTGGTGTCCAAATAGCTCGTTCTGTAAATTTTTGTTTAAATAGAGAAAAATGAAATTTTCAATCAAGAAAATAATCAATCTTTTACCTTTTGATGAGATCAATGGTGGATTTGATGATGATGAAGATGATGTTGGTGTCGGTGTTGTCGATAATTCAGTTGTTGTATCAATCAAACTACTACCATTTGAATGAATAGAACATGGTGATGATATTGATGATGTTTGTATCTGAATGGATATTCTATTCGTTGTATCATTGTTGTTATTCGAAGACGACGACGACGACGATGATGATGATTGTTTTTCATTATTATTATTATTTTGTTTATTAACATTTATAGCTGATATTTCATCATTAGTTTGTGTTGATTCAATCGATGCAATTGTTAGATTATCATCTTCGCTACTCATTAAAATACGATTATTAATTAGATTATATGCAGCTTGTGTAAGACCATTACGACGTATTAATTTCATTTCACCATTCATTGATTCAATTGACAATTGTCCATTTGTAATTAAATTTGAGGCGACATTTACATTATCAGCATCATCATCTTCTTCTTCTTCATCTTCAGTATCGGTAAAATGACATGGTGAACCACTATAACTACTTTGATAACCATCTTTTGTTTCATCATTTGATTTTTTATTCAAATGTTGTTGTTGATTAACATTATTCAATGATTCTATTCGCGAATCGGTTATAGTGGCTGATGTTTTTTTCGTTGTTGTTATAGTCGATATAGTCGTATCCGATTCTTGTTTATTATTACTAACAGCTTTATGACTACAACAATCACTATCAATTTCGGTTGCAACACTATCAAGATCCATTTCTTCCGTTTCATCCGTACTATCATCATCATCATTTATCAAACTATCGATTGATCTAGCTCGTTTTCGACTTATTTTTACATTAGGATGTTGATTTTTTTCATCATTTTCATTTCCATTTTGATTCGATTTTTGATTATTATTATTTTCACCATTACCGCCACCATCATATTCATCCGCATAATCATCATCCACATCATTATCATCGTCGTCATCATCATCATCATCATCATCGTCGGCTATTTTCAATGAACCACATGATGAAGTAACCGATGATGGTCTTTGAATAATAGTTGATGATGTTTGACTTGGTGATGTTGCTAACGATGTTGTTTCTATCGATGGTGTAGGTGGTGATAATGATGATAATCTATTCAATTTTTCATCCAAATCATCTTTTTCCGTCGTAACAACAATTTTCTGGTCATTCACCGTTGTATTTTGACTATTTTCTTCAGAAGATGGCGTATTTTGATCATGATCATGATGATTGGCAGAAACTTTTTTTACATTTTTACTATCGAAATGTTCAACATTGGTAAAAGATAATTTGGGCGTAATTATTGTCGATGTTGATGTTGATGTTGAATTCATAATATGATTTTCTTCTTTAGTACATGCCTTTGATGGGAATCCAGTTTGACCAGAAGTTATTGTTGTTGTCGATGTTGATGATGTTGATGATGATGATGATGATGATGATCGACATCCATTCGAATTCAATGTTGGTGGACATTCTAAAAAACTTTTTTTGTTTATTGATTTGATCGATGTTGGTTTGTTGTGATGATGATGCTGATCAAACATTATCAATGGTGATTGTTGTTTTTGTTGTTGTTGTAAAATGCCGGTATCACTTGTATTTGTAGCTGTTGATGATAATGATGCTGCGGCAGCAGCAGCAGCAGCATTTGAAGATGTAAAAACCATCATTGCTGTAGTTGATGTTGAATTGTTGTTGATGTTATTAACTGATGAATTATTATTGACCACCGAAGATGTTGGTTGATGTGGCAGATGATGACCACTAACATTCATAGATGATGATGATAATGATGTCGTGACATTTGTCGATGATTGTGATGATGATGAAGATGATGATAAATTCGTAATATTTGTAGGCGATGCTGTTGCAATCAATGTAATTGTATTTGAATTATTTTGTTGTTGTTGTTGATGATAATTTGCTGAAGAACATGGCTGTATTGTTAATTGATTGAAAATATTGGATGATTGTTGTTGTTGTTGTTGCGGTGAATGAATAATGGCAGAATTCATTGTTGGTAATGTTGAAGTTTGTTGCACTGGCGGTTGCGTTAAAAATGTTCCCATAATGTTCTGTTGTTGACCAATTGGAAATGTAAGATTACCGGTTGTTAATAATGTTCCATTTTGATGAATTTGCTGTTGTTGTTGTTGTATAGGCACCGTTATTGCAGTCGGTTGTTGTTGAGTTATTAATTGTCCAGCGGATGTTATCATCGATGTTGTTGGTTGTTGAAACATTGTTGCCGATTGTAAAAACTGATGATTTGATGGTAAAACTAATTGATATAGTTGTTGCTGTTGTTGCGGTTGATGCGTTGTCGATGTTATCGTTGGATTCAAAATAAACTGTTGTTGTTGTTGATTCAATTGACCAATCTGATTAGAAATCGATGATGGTTGTAAACCGATCAATTGATTTGTTTGAAATGTTATTGCACCATTATTATTATTGGTCAATGCACTATGATTTGATGGTTGTTGTTGTTGAGGTGTTGCTGTTATCACTTGAAATTGTTGTTGCGGTTGTTGTTGAAACAATTGCGTTTGGGCCGTAGGCGTACCGTTATTCGTAATAGAATTCGTACCAGCAGCCGTTTGTATATGAAACGTTGATGTTGGTTGTTGTTGTTGAATAAATGTTGGCTGTAATCCATTAGCTATTAATTGTGGCTGTAATATTGTTCCCTGTAATGTTGTTGTTGCCTGATTGAATGGTATCATATTTATCTGATGATTAGGTGCCATCAAATTGGATATTAAACCTGAAAAAAACATCCCGTTAAATATTTCAAATGGATAAAGTCAATCGTAAAGAAATTACTTACCACCATAAGGTTGTTGTTGATGATTTTGAAGTGTTTGTTGTTGTTGTTGTTGTTGCAGTGTGGGTGTAATTATATATTGTATTGTAGCCGGCGTTTGTTGTGAAATATTTGATGCTTGTTGTAAAAATCCCTGATGATTTGTTGATGCGGCTAACATTTGTTGTTGTTGTTGTCCACCATTATTATTATTAGTCAACATAATATTTGTTCCGGATACAGGTGGTGTTGTTGATGCAAATGCCGGTATTGTAATCAATTGTTGTTGTTGTTGTTGATCAATTGAAACACCAGTAGCCGTTTGTTGTTGTTGTTGATTAATTGTTGAACCTGTTTGTTGTTGTTGAGGATTTGTTGTTTGAAATGTAAAATATTGATGATTTGCTGCAGCAGCATTTTGATTAGTTGCTGCTGCTGCTGTATTACCATTCAACATAACAGTTAATTGATTCATGATTCGTGTGTGTGTGACGATTCCGGCAATGTCGTTGTCGTTATCGTTTTTCACTTAAAATTAGGCAAATTAGATTAGCTGATGATCCAAAGATGATGATGAACTGATAATGATGAACGTGAACATCATCTTTTCATCTTCTGAATTACATTCAATATGGAATATGGAATAATTTAATTTCCACTGAAAGAAGAAAATGAAAATTCCATTAGAAATTTTTGGTTGTTGTTGTCGATGTCAAGAGATGATTTTGGTCGACATTTGAATCATGTGAATATATAGCGAAATGTGAAAAACAGAAAACACAAATTTTTCAATGAAATCTTGTTGACAAAGACATTTCCTTGTTGAATTCAATGGAAAATGTCAAAATTTGATTTTTTGATGAAAAATCCAGAAGTCAAAAAAAAACAAAAATCAATCAAAAATCATAGGTCACCAAACCAACCATCAAAAGGTCATACAAACACAAACATTTTTTCACATCTGAATTTAAATAATCAACAACCGAAAAACAAAACAAAACAGAAAAACAATCCAATTTCTTTGAATTGAATCTTTTTTTTTATTTGGAAAAAGATAAGATAACACCACGACAGACACCAAAAAAGCACAGGGAAGAAAAAAAACTGAAAAATCTGATCCAGATCAATCAATCAACAATGTCAAGATATTATAAACACAACAAACACTATACACCACCATCACACAGAAGATGATTAAATATGAAATTCAAAGAAAGAAAACCAGATTTCATAATTTTCCAAGAATTTTTCATTTTTCATTCAGAAAAAACTGAATCACTGAACTTCGACTGAATATCCAATCGAAAATACGCGGTGAAATTTTTTTCAAAAAAAACCAATCGAAAATCTATGAACATGTGGAAAAACACAAAATTTGAGATTTCGGCAACGATCATCACTGAATGAATGTTGGATTAGAACTGAATATTTTTTTTGAAAAAAAGATTCTCATCATGTGTGCTGTTGGGCAATCAACCAACCAACCAAACGAATGAATGAATGAATGAATGAACGAAAATTATATGCAGCTGCTTTTTTACTGCATAAATATCTTCAATGATGATGATGATGATAATGATGAGATCCTACCACACAATCTTTTGCCTTTTCTCGTTTCAATTTCGTGTATATCTCTCTCTATATATATTTTTTCTCGGCTGGTTTTTTTCGGCTTGCATTTTTTCATTTGCTGGCATTTTTTTCGTTTCAATTCGATCATCATCATTCGTGATCGTCGTAGTGGTAAAATTTTTCAAAAAAAAAAATACCCGAACCTGAACGCCAGAAAATAACCAAACCAAACCAAACAAACCAGCCTTACAGATATGCGCGCATCAAAGTCAAAGTTAAATCAACCCAACCAACCAACCAACCATTCAAGTGAACCGAATAGCAAAAATGAAAAACATTAAGATTCGAAATACTTTTACAACACACATCCTCCCAAACAAAACGAACGAAACGAAAACATGAAAATTACATAACGAAATTTTTTTTTTTGGATAAAGATTTTATTTGTTAACCCTTACCACTCCAGACAAAAAAATTCTAATGGAAAATGTCCCCTCAGAGGGGACATTGGAGTGGTAAGAGTTAAGTTCAATTCCTATGGCTGCCTATGATGATATAATTCATTGGAGAAATTTTTTTCATTTTTCTCTCGTCTTCGTTGTTATATAATGAATGTGGATGTTTTGATTGTTAGAATCGGTTGAATGAAATGAAAAGAAATGAAATGAATGAATGAAACACAAGGGAGAAACAGGAATTTTTCTTCTTTTCGAAAGAAAAGAAAAGAAAATAGAAAAATCTTTTCGGGCATCGAAAAAAAGACAAGACAAAACAAGCCAAGCCTGCCAAATTCACATTATTTCTGAAAAAACCAGAATTATTATCATTATTTTCTCTTGTTAACTTTTATATAAATTAGCGAAAGGGAGAAACAGAGAGAATTATATATCTTTGTCTGTTCTCTATGTTTTTGATTATGCAATAGTTTCTTGTTTTTCTGTTCAATATATAATATTCTGAATTAGAATTTGCTGAGAAAATTGTTTCCAGAAAACATTTGCTAGAAACTTTTCTCAACAAAAAAAAAATTCCTTCAGTTCCAAATGAATCAAACATTCTCCCGCCGCCGCCGCTATCGCCACTACTCTATTTTCAATCTATATAATACCACAATAGAATCAAATGATAGAAATGGATCATGGCGCCATTTGGTTTTGCTTTTATCAGAATATTTATCAGAATATTCTCAGAAGAAGAAACTGAAAAAAAATTCCACAATAAAATTTATGATTATTATTATTATTATTATCATCATATAAAAAGTAAAAATAATTTCTGGGTTGGCGTATAATAACATAACACAACACACACGCAATATATAGACTACATACATTAGTCCAGTTCATTCACATTTTCATTTCATTTCGTTGTTGATTCATTTTGTATCGATCATCATCATCAGGAGAATTTCTATTAAAAATTCAACAATTTAGTTGCAGTTTTCTCTCGACTTGCCAATATTATATATCAATTTGATGATGATGATGATCATTCTGTTATGTTTGGCGTCTTCTTTTAAACAATTTTCTCGCCTTCATATTTTTGGGCTGGTGAATTTGTTTTTTCTGTTTTGTTTTTGTTTCATTCTTTCATAGTTTTGCTGTTTTAATTTTGACATTAAGTTTAGCTAAAGCTTTAGCCAACAAACAAAAAATGTCCATCCTTATAGACAACACTATTCCCATATCATCATACATACAAATGATTAGTAGTTGAAGGCGGTTAACAGAGGTGTGACATTTTTCAAATAGCAAAAATTTTAATTTTTTTTAACACATTCGCTGCCAGCAATGCATATATGCATCAACCAAACATGACATTTTTAATTTGACATTTTCACCAAACAAATCATCTTTGCTAATTTAATTAATTTTTTAATTTTCATCATTTTTGCATTCACACTCAATGGCCAAGCCCTTTTTTCTCTGTAAATATCAACAAACAAAAATGGCAAAATCATAAAATGTTATGGATAAAGCACACACCATATACCAAAGCATCATCATCATAATGCCATCAACGAAACGCAGGTGAAAACAAAACATTACTAGGATGTAATAGATATTCTATTCTATTTCACATTCATTCTGACACTGTTTTTTTTGTTTTTCAATCGAGGAAAAAATTGTTTTTCCATAATATTATTATAATGATGATGATGGTCACAGAGAGAAAAGTCACAAAATAATTTATGACAAGAGAGAGAGAAAACCAACCAACCACCAATGCAAATTGGACATATTTTCATAAGCAAGCAAGCTTATGGATGATCATAATAATAATAATTATATTCTGTATACGAAGCACACACACTTACCTGGTTGATTTTTGTCCTGATGGTGGCAATATTTATGAATGATGATCATCATCATGATGATGATGATTATGATCCAACCGCAACGAAACGAATATATTTTGTAACCAATGGTAACCAAAATTTATGTTTTTCTGATTGAAATAATAAATAAAACGAGAAATAATAAAAAATATGAAACGTAAACGAATATTTCGATTGTATGTCACCATTATTTGAATTTTGGTTGGTTTGCGAAAAAAAATATATGGCCCATAAAGTTATTGATGATTGTGGGTGAAAGTAGAAAACAAGCGGGGGAGGGGGAAACAAACGGGAAAGATTTATGATTTTTTTCTTCTTACCTTTTTTTCTGTTTGGTCAAAAAAAATTTTTTTTTTCACAAAAATCCTATATAAATTATGTCGGTTGTCTTGAGGAAAAACTGAGCGAAAAAATGACCATCCTCTTGTTGTTGTTGTTGATAATTATCATCATCATTATGTCGCCAATCGAGAGAGAAAGAAAAGAAAACATCATAAGAAATCATTTTTTCCATTGTTGGGTCTTAATTTCATCATCAGCTTCATTGAAAGGAAGGACGATGAAAAAACAAAACGAAAAAACATCAGGGTTTATCATTATCATTATTGGATTGAAAAGAAAAGAATTCTTTCACAAGACGATAACAAAATGTTTCGAGGTCCATCATCATCATTTGTAAGATCCGAATAATAATAACAACAACAACAACCGGTAATTATGCGCGCACCAATCGATTATTTTAGTTTTTTTTCTTCTTTTAGTCGTTATTATCATTATCAACAACGTTTTTTCTTCTTCTTTGCTTCGTTATTGTAGGGTCAGGCCATGTCAAGATTGTCTTTTTCTTTTTCTTCTTCGATGTTGATGATGATGATAAGTTTTCTCTTTCTCATTGTTGGTAAAGAAATGCGAAAGATGATGATCATCATCATTATCATCATCATATTCGGAATAGTCAAAAAAGTCGTTAGTCGAGGTTTCTTCAGTGAAACGAAAATATTCATTTTTTTCATCATCATCATCATCATTCATTTTCGTATGATGATGATAATGAAAATTTTCGTTATTTTTTTTACCTTTCAATCGAATCAAACAGAAAAAAATTCAATTACATTAATGTAATACAGATCTTTGCTTACCAGGAATTATTATTTGAATCAAATGACATTTGAACAATCAAAAATGATGATGATTTGGGAGAATAATCATTTTTTTGCTTTTCGATCAATTTGATTCGATTTACGAGAAATTCGATGTAACAATCGAAACAATCGATTGTTGGATGGATGATCGATTTTTTTTTCGTTGATTAATTTGTTTTTGTTTTCAATAAAAGAGAAATTTGAAATTGATATTTTGGCCACAGAACAACAACCATCACCAAAATGATATAATAATCATCAGTGGTTTTATTTTGCTTGGTGGTTAGGGTGTAATTTAATTTCATCATAATCATCCGATGATGATGATTTTTGAACTAAACAATTTTCTCTCAAATTACATCATGATGATCATAATGATGATGATGCTAACGACATTAAACATGAATTTGAAAAAAAATAAACATCAATTTTTGATTGAAAAAAAAACAAAACAAAAAAAAATCAAATTTATCAAAACAAATAGAAAAAAAAAGGTAAACATTCGATTCTATTTTGACTTGATCCGTCCTGTTTCGGTGAATGTATTTGTTTGTGTGTATGTCGGTTGTATATGAAGTCAAAATAGAATCGAATTCGAATGTTTTTCACATAACATCATCAGTAATTATTATTATGGCTACTGAAATTCGAATGATAATGATAATGATGATGATGAGAGGAAAAAACTTTGTTGTCGTCGTTGTCATGTCTCAATCATCATCATCATCAATGATGATGATTATTTGTTGTGTTGACGATAATCATCATCATCATCTGGTAGAATTATTGGTTTTTCGACCGGATGACCGACAAAACAAAACGAAATGAAAAATCCTCCTTCGATGATGATGATGATGATGACATTTGTCAAACATGCAAAATAAAAATTAACGAAAAAACTTTGCAAGCATGATGATGATGATGATAATGATATAATCTAGACATCCGAAAACTGATGAAACTTTTTTTTGTTTCAATTCATTTTATGTGATTGATTGTGTGTTTGGTTTGTGTTTTGAAACCACAACAAAATTCTGGTCCATTTGGATTTTGTTTCGACACAATTATCATCATCATCATGTGAACAAAAGGTGTGCATTTGTTTTTTTCTATTTGGCTGGTTGCTTTTGTTTTTTCTTTCCAGAATAATAATGATGATGATGGAAAAAGAAAAAGTTACCAAAGTTCATAGGTTGTGTGATCATCATCATCATTATTATTATACAAAGGTTTGCGTGTTGTTCCTTGATTCACCATAATAATAATAATAATTTTTAATCATTATCATTTCAGGATTTTTTCGTATGGCGAAAAAAAACGAGTGAAAAATGACTATATGTCTAGTAATTTAGTGAAGCGAAAAAAATGAATGAATGAACAGCACGAATTTGTTTCTGTTTGGTCGGTCGTTTGGTTTCACGCACACACACAACATATATTCATCATAGAATCATCATAAATTATCATCATCATTTGAACAAAAAAATATTGAAAGTAACCAACCCAAATTGGTATTTTGAAAAAAAAGAGAAAAATTTCATTCATACGAATTGCATCATCATCATTATAACTAATTATGATTATAATTATTATTATAATCATAAAAATGAAAATAATAATTATTTTTTTGTTCTCCATTCAAATTCAATTCATATAGGATGATGATGATGATGATGATGATTAACATTTTTTTCTCATCTAAATTACTAATCAAAATGACTTCTTTTTTTTTGTTGATTGATTAATAATCGATACAATCGATTATTCTAATTGGTAATCTGAATTTTTTCCTTTTTGTAATCAGAATTTCCAATTAACCGTGTTTTTTTCCGTTTTTCTTATAGAACATTCATCATCTTGTATGAACCAACGACGATCCAATCGGTCCATTTTGATTATAATGATAATGATGGTGGTGGTGGTAAATCATCATTATCATCAATGAGAAAAAATAGCATTTACCTGTCACCCTACCCAAATTTTATTGTGTGCTACTTGTGTTAACACAATTCTAAACTACCGACTGACTGACTAACAAACAAACAACTAATGATTTTTCATTCATCGGAAATTATTATTATTATTATCATTTTCATACAACAATACCAAATGATCGTTTGGTTAAAATGGGGGGAAATTATCGTTTTTAAAATGAAAATGAAAAAAATATTTGTCATTTGTCAAGGCCAAGGTCTAACCTTCTTCTTCTTTCACACTTTTTTTACTTACCGTAATTTTTTTTCGTTACTGGTTATTTATGTGACCACACACACTAGTTATCGGTGGAAATATAAATTATCCAAGAAAAAAAAATGGAAAAGAAAATGATGAAAACACGTGCCAAATATATAATTGAAGATTTTTTTTGTTCGTTTCGTTTTGGGATGTGAAAATTGTTTTTTTTTAAATTGAAAAAAACAACAACAACAACAACATTCAAACATCCCGACAATTTGACATTTACACAACAACAACATCAACAACTCCTCCCAATGAATTTGATCAAACAAAACGTAAAATTCAGAAAAATTCAGAAAATTAAACCATTTTCGCGGTTTGTCTTTTTTTTGGCAAATGTTGTTGTTGAAATTATCATTATTTCAACCGAAATATAAAGTAGTTTTGGTCGAAGAAGAACAAGAAAAAAA
>ERZ500997.431-NODE-431-length-11927-cov-8.611860_pt1 | contig 11927 bp, 13 predicted proteins | sample MGYA00248826_ERZ500997 | MGnify/ENA primary metagenome ERZ500997 (study PRJEB25958, sample SAMN03398524) | human skin metagenome | study: EMG produced TPA metagenomics assembly of the Human Skin Microbiome Metagenome (human skin metagenome) data set.
TTTTAAATGTCGTTGGGGTCAAATTTGACCCCACCTGGATAGCCGAGGGTTAAAATTTGTTCGAATTTATTGTTAGAATTGTAAATTAAGGATGATTTTTTTCTTTCAAGATTTTATTTATTATATTCTTTTTCATTTGACCCTTGATATGATTATAAAACAAATATAAATTATAAATTTTTTACTTTCAAACGTTTTTATGATAATCCGTCTAGGTTTTATGATTTACGATACCTTCTTGAATACTTATTTTTGTTTGATCCTTTTTTGTTTCTGTCATCTTCTTCGTCGTCATCATCTTCTTCGTCATCATCATCTTCGTCGTCATCATCGTCCGATGATTCGGATTCTAATGGGGCTGGTGGTTTTCTTCGTTGTGGCATTCGTTTCATTATGATTTTTTTACTACGTTTAGCAAGTTTTTTCTTGGGAATTTTTTTAGGCCATTTTTTGACCGACTTAATTTTAAAAGGTGGTGAGGATTTATACATTCTGGCCGCCTTGCCGTTTAGTTTCGTTTGTCTGTACAGTTGTTTATATGAATCGGAGTTATCTTTGGCTGCATTGAATATATGCTCATAATCGGACGGTGCAATTAAAATAGTCGGTGCATCCGATGGTAAATCCATACCTAAATCTTCATCCTGTTTGGATTGATAATAGGTCTTAACTTTTTGACCTCGACTATAAATATGATCATAATCAGACGGTGCAATCAACACTGTCGGCATTGAGGAATCGATTGGTGGCATTGATGGTTGATTTCTTTTTCGTGAAAATATATGTTCATAATCTTCGGGTGCAATTTTTATTGTAGGCAATAATAGATCATCATAATTTTCATCATAATCATAATCATAATAATAATTGCTTGTTTCATCCGTATCATAGTCACCATCCGTATCATCGTACTCATATTGATAATCATAATCCTTTTTCCTGTCATATTGGCGTTTTTTTGTATATCGACTTTTTTTCGTTGTTTTTCGTTGTTGCTTTTTGTCTTTCCGATTTCGACGCCTAGACATATCGGAAATTAATTCATTCGAAAAGAAATTTTTTTTGAGTCCTGATATTTATATAAATTAAGCAGAGTAAAAAAAAAAATAAAACAATTGGTCATTGATTTGATATTAATAAGCTTTTTTTTTCTTTTAATCAATTAGAAAGCCATTCTTTGATTGAAAATTGTGAATTGAATTTTTCTCACATTTTTTTTTCTTGTAATATAAAAACAATGAAAATAAACAAAAATTTTCCTCAGAATTGAGGATTTAAGCAGTTGATGGTGAGAACAGTTTACAAATGAAAAAAATTCTCTCTGATTTTGGTTGTTTGGATGTTAAGAAAAGATTTTGGAAAATTTTGTGTAATCTACATTGAAAAACATTAAATTGTGAAAACGAAAACTAAAGAGAAAAAATTGAAGTTTGGGAAATTCTACCGGGGTAGACAAAGAAGAAATTTTAATAATTTTTTTTTACTTCAAAATAGTTATTTTTTTTGTTGTTGCTTAATTATTTTCAACCAAAAACAGTAGGTTCTTATTGTTGTTTATTTTTGGTAACGATGATGGTTGGCTAATGAAAATTAATAATGATTGACGATAATTAATAGCAGGCAGGAGGAAAATACGAGACAAGAAAAAAATAATTCAGCTAGAAACACTTGTGGGCGTTTGCTGGTTTATAGCCGTTGACGAATCTCTGTTGACTGATTGTTCTGAATTATTAACATCGGATGAGGCATTACCATCATCGGTTTTATTTCCACTTGAATCATTTGTTCCATTATTATTATTATTATTATTGCTACCATTTGATGTGTTGCCGCTCGCTGTTACAGTTGCAGCACCATTCGTTGTTGTATTTGTTACAGATAATGATGTATTAGTAGTAGTGGGCGTATTGCGATTGCCAGTAGTTGAATTCGTACCAACTCCGCTAGCGGCTAAATCATCATCAGTTTCATTTTTGCCGGTTTCAGCTGTTTCCAGACCATAAAGGAAACCTGAATATCTTTTTTCTTCGATATCATTTTCGAAATACATTTCTTTCAATTTGAAAAATGTTTCACCCGTTAATAGACTATCACTACCGGCTTGATGTTGAGGACCTTTACGAACCAAAGTCAATGCTTCGGCAACCTAGTTTTTTTTTAAAAAAATAAAAACTTAGTTCAAAATAAATAGAAACCAATAAAAAGCACCATACTAACCTCTTGCAAGCCACCTTTCAAATCTTTGGTGCTTTTCATCAAATATTTTAGATCGTAAATTCGTGGAAAGTAAATTTTCAATAATTCAAAAAATTCTGTTTCTTTTTTGGGCAACTGTTGATCGGTCAACATCTTGAGCAAATAACCAAAATCATAGCCTGAATGGAACGATAGCCAAGAAATTTGATCCGACAAAACCACACCAGAACCAATTAACAATACGGCAAATTCGGTTGGGTCGATACCGTCTTGATCATGTTTGTTGAATTGTATACCTGAATTGGTGAGCAATTCTATCGATTCATGGGCATACATATCATCGTTCAGATTGAAACGAAAATTAAACTGCCATGTGCAAAAACCATCAGGTTTTTTGCCTTCAGCGTTCATGAAAGTCAAACCAATTTGTATAATCTTTAACAATGTGATATTTGAACGCATAATTTGATACATGTATTCAGAATTTGATGTAAATTGACCGATCGGTTTGGCCACAACTCCTGGAAATTCTGTGTCCATCGCAACGAAAGGATAATGCTGTACAATCTTACGAATTCTAATAAATTCTTCCTCAAGATTATGTGCCCAAACTTCTCGGATACCAACTTCTTCATTAGTTTGTAGTGCCTGAGCTTGGCCATGTGTTTGTGATTGATTTGATGGATGACCACCATGGCTACCAGCATTTATCGTTCCGACACGATGTGGTGACGAAGTTGATGATGCAGTGATCGCTGAAGAAGGTGTTTGTCCGTTTGTCAAAGCTGCTGCCATTGAATTCGTATTGACCAGATGATGTCCGTTCGTATGGCCATAAGCTGAAGGCATCCTGAAATTTGATGTTGCTATTAATGTTGGTGATGATGATGATGATGATTGATAGTGTCAAGCAATAATTCTTTTCTAAATCTACAAGTGTGGGAAGGGGAAAGATGAGAATGAATAATTTCCAGGATAAAATTGAACAAATCTAGTTGGTCGGTAATGATGCTGGGTCAAATTGTTTATATCGTTTTTTTCGAATTCTCATCTCTCTTGTCGTTGTTGTTGTTTTTGATAGGAATATTTCTCAATCAGATAATCAAAAAAAAAAGCAATCACAAAAACATTATGCGATACATTGAAGACAGAACACAAATCATACAAATACAAACATACACAGCATATAAAACGCAAAGACGCGCACACCGCAATACACTCGAGATCATTGCACACACAACAACAGTCAAACAAAGGTATTCAATTTCAACACAAATAAATTGTACGTCGTTTTTGAAAAGAAATTTTTACCCTATCACCACAAATAAACACTAAAATCATATTCATCATATTTTCATACTTTTTACGTATTTTAAGAATTGGAAATTATCATATATTTATCATGAAAAAAAGTATATTAAACAATGAAATGAGGGTGTTTAACAATTGTCAATTCTTATAATGGCCTATTAAAATTTTTTAATTGTGGAACAAAATATGTTGTCTCGTTTCAAACTATGGCAATCTTTAATCATTATCAATAATACACGACAAACAATGTTTTCAATAGCAAAAAAATCTTTGAATGATTTGATTTTCGACAATCAAACATTGAAATGTTTGCCCATCGATCATGTTGAAGAGAATTATGTTCGAACTGTGAAAAATGCTTGTTATTCATTAGTCAACCCTACTCCTTTAGATAATCCTCGATTGGTTTGTTATTCATCAGATGCTCTTCGTTTGTTAGATTTGAATTCCGATTCGATAGATGACGATGATTATTTTATTAATTGTTTTGCCGGAAATACACTGATTCCTGGTTCTCAACCAGCAGCACATTGCTATTGTGGTCATCAATTTGGTGTGTTCGCTGGACAACTTGGTGATGGTGCAGCAATTTACTTGGGCGAAGTTATTAATTCTCGTCAAGAACGATGGGAATTACAATTGAAAGGTGCTGGACCAACTCCGTTTTCACGTGATGCTGATGGTCGAAAAGTTTTACGATCAAGTTTACGTGAATTTTTATGTAGTGAAGCCATGCATAATCTTGGAATTCCTACCACAAGAGCTGCTACTTGCATAGTATCAGATACAAAAATTGTACGTGATCAATTCTATGATGGTCATCAAAAGTTGGAACCTTGTGCTGTGATTTCGAGAATCGCTCCAGCATTTTTAAGGTTTGGATCTTTTGAGATTTTTCGCAAACTAGATCCATCTTCAGGTTGTTGTGGTCCTAGTGTCGGAAATCGTGAATTATTGCAGACGATGATCGATTTCACAATCAAATCTTATTTTCCTAATATATTCAGCTCGAATGAATCACCTGTAGATAAATATAAAAGTTTCTTTTGTGATGTTGTTAAGCGAACTGCTAAACTTGTTGCCCGTTGGCAAGCATTTGGATTTGTACATGGTGTTCTTAACACGGATAACATGAGCATTTTAGGCTTGACAATCGATTATGGTCCATTCGGCTTTCTAGATCGTTTCGATCCTGATCATATATCAAACACTTCTGATCCTGATGGACGTTATAGTTTTAAAAAACAACCAGAAATTTGTTTATGGAATCTATTGAAATTTGCCGAAGTTTTAGACTCACTAGTCCCTTTCGCTGAGTTGAAAACAATCGTAAAAGATTCTTATTACAAAACTTTTTCAAATGAATATATTGATTTAATGAGGAAAAAGTTGGGTCTGTTCAAAAAAATTACCGAAAATTTGAATGACGAAGAAATTTTAAGTGATAAAAAACTTATTGAAAAATATCTAGAAACACTTGATCTTGTTGGTGGCGATTACACCAATTGTTTTCGAAATTTAAATATTTTAATCATTCCTGGATTGGATGGGCATGAAAATAGTATGGAACAATTGCAAAACAAATTAATGGAACAATCAAGTAGTTTTGAAGAAGCCAAAACATTCTATAAAAGATTTCTTCATTCTCCTATGGTTTATATGAATGTAATTTTGCTACAAAATTTTCAGAATCACTCTGATAATGAAAATGTCATATCAATGCTACAAAAACTTGAACGCTACAAACATTTGAATGTAATTCTTATTTCTAATGATTATCTGCTACAATGGATTAATTTTATTTTTTTTTCTAAAATTAGGAAATAGATGAACACGAATATTTAGAACAATGTCGTAAAAATTGGAATGAATGGATTTCTGCCTATATCAAACGAATTGAATTCGAAACAAAAGAATTTTCTGACAAAGATGATCTAATCAAGTATGATAATGAACGTAGAGCTTTAATGAATTCTGTGAATCCTCGATACGTTTTGCGCAATCATTTAGCACAAAAAGCCATCGAAAAGGCTGAACAAGAAAACTTTGACGAAGCTAGACGGCTACTTCATGCATTGGAAAAACCATTTAATGAAAATCCAGATTTTGATGATTATACTGAACGTCCTACATCCTCAATGTGTACTCTTCGAGTTTCCTGTTCCTCGTGATAATAATTTTGTTTTTTTTATTATATATTTTATTCTTTATAATTTTTTCTAATTAAAAAAATTAATGATGAAATAGTCGAGTGTTAGTGTGTATCAATGTCAGATTATGTTCTTTACAAGCTTCTATTACAGACTGATCTCCAACTGAACCACCTGGACTGGCTATATATTTGACACCGGATTGATGAGCACGATCAATATTGTCACGGAAAGGGAAGAAAGCATCTGAACTTATGGCTACGTTATTCATTTTGCCAATCCATTCTTTGCGTTCAGCCTCAGTCAATAATGATGGTGGATTTTCGAATGCATTGTTGAATGTTTGTTGATCCATTTCAGTACCAACAACACCAAGTACATAGGCATCAATAAGATTGGAAATTTCGGCTCGTTTTACCGACTTTTTGAATTGAGCACTCATGATTTTTGGATGTTGTCGGAGCCACCAATTTTCTGCTTTATCTCCTGCTAATCGTGTACAATGAATTCGTGATTGTTGACCGGCTCCAATACCAATAACTTGACCATCACGAGCATAACAGACGGAGTTAGATTGAGTGTATTTAACAGCAATCGTAGCAACGATAAGGTCACGCATTGCTTCTTTAGTCATCTACATAGTAGAACATTGGAATAAACATTCTGAATTATTCAAATAAAAACGTTTTTCTTACCTCTCCCGATTTAACAATAATTTTGTCATTACTGAACATATTTTCATCAATGACTGCATCATTTCGTTTTTGTTCCATATGAATGCCGAACAAGGTTCTCGTTTCGATCGGATTCGGTTCATAATTGGGATCCATTTTTAGAATACAATAGTTACCATTTTTCTTTTTCTTTAGAATTTCGAATGCTTGTTCATCATAATCTGGTGCGACGATACCATCAGACACTTCTCTCGAGATTATTCGTGCCGTAGCTACATCGCATTTGTGTGATAAAGCAGCAAAATCACCAAATGATGACATACGATCAGCACCACGGGCCCGAGCATAAGCGGTGGCTATCGGCGTCAAATCAGCAGCCATATCGTCGACCATGCATACTTTAAGATGTTCAGGGCTCAAAGGAACGGCTACTGCAGCTCCTGCAGGACTAACGTGCTTAAAGGATGCAGCTGCTGGCATATTCAATGCTCGATATAATTCTCGAACCAATTGGTAGGCATTAAAAGCATCGCAAAGGTTGATAAAACCTGGTGCTCCATTTAAAACAGTGACTGGCAACCGGTCACTGGTCGTGTAAATCTGTGCTGGTTTTTGATGTGGGTTCATACCATAACGAAGATTCAGCTGTGAGATACCATTGCTGAATTGTTTACGGAAATAATTCGAAATAGCCTCATCATATTCGGCCGTATGATTGAAAGCCTTTACAGCCAATCTTTTTCGTGTTTCTTCAGAAATCGAACCGTTTGATATCAGTTCGTCGCCAACAATTTGATAATCAGCTGGATCGCATACAATAGCAACGCGGGCAAAATTTTTGGCAGCAGCTCGAAGTAATGTTACACCACCAATATCGATTTGTTCGACAGCATCTTCTACTGATACTCCTTGCTGGCTAATAGTTTGAACAAATGGATACAAGTTACATACAACAACACTTATATATTGATAGTTTTGTTTTTTCATATCTTGCATGTCCGATGCAATTTTTCGTGCCAAAATTCCACCGTGAATAGCCGGATGCAATGTTTTCACACGACCACCCAGCATTTCTGGTGCACCAGTAATAGCCGATACATCAGTCACGGCCATATTGGCATCACGAATCGCTTTCGCTGTGCCACCACTGGCCACTAATTTTAATCCAGCTTGATGAAGTTTTTTAGCGAAATCGATCAGACCAGTTTTGTTCGATACGCTCAATACAGCTGAACAAAGATGATGAGAAATTAATTAATTAATTATTCATAGATAAAACTCACCTAATTCTCCAGACATTTTGTAAAATTTTTTGCAAAAATATTTTCAAAGTACAATGTTAAGAAATGATTAAGAGGGTTTTTCAAGAATTATAGTTTATATATAGAGTTAATAGACTGAATGTACTGCATTTATCAATATTTTTCAATCAAAAGTTAAAAAATTGCTGTTCACGTTCCAATATCATGCTATAACCTTCGTTAGTGGCAGTGTATGTTTGTTTCAGTCTTTGATCATATTATCAAGCTATCAGGCAAAATTATTAGTAATGAGGTGATCACTAGCAAAACAAGTTTATCATAATTCATCCATCATTCCATTATTTCATATCGTACGAATATTTGAAACTATCAAATGCCTTGAAATAGTTTTCCCAAAAACAAAAATTGATTATCAATGATATCATGGGTGATTTGAAAAATCAAAGACAAACAAATCCATGAAAATCAGTAGCTTCGTATCATACATTTCTTTTTTTGTTTTTATATGATAGAATAAATTATTAAACAAACATTTTAATTAAATTTCTTTTATTAATAAAAAATGACTGTTTTTGAATGACATGATCATATTCGTTCATTTTGGTTTAGTTATAAACATTCAAAGCAGCAGCTAGTCCGCGATTATTCATTCGAAAGTTTTGATAATTATTTTGATAATAAATAGGTCGTTGCGGTATATACGATCGAAGACGAGGATAATTGTAGCGGAGACAATTTCTTGTTCGTGCAGTGATGGAACGAACAAAACATTGCCTTGACCAATTGTGCTGCTGTATCAGGAATAGGTTATTATATGATGAATGAATAAGACATCTTTCCAATTGAATCAATGAATAATGATTACAATTAATGACGAAATTCCGTTGAGCTGTACAGGTACGAATTATTTGCATGATCTGGTCATTATGATTAGCTGCTTGTTGAAAACAATGGGCGATCCAATTATGAGTGACAGGATTTGTACAGGTATTGTCTATATAATAAAAATTAACTAGTTAATTGAAAATTCAAAAATCAAAATTTGTTACGGACCACAGTAGGCATTGATGGCTAAAATTGCATCACGAACACCATTATTTCCAGCAAATGCCAGTTGATATTGACCAAATGTAAGAACAGAATTCAGCATGATGACCATATTGATTATCAAGAAATAGTAATGATTATAAAATATTTTCGTTTTTATTGACAACATAATCGATTCGGTTTTTCATATCAATATTACGTCGAGAACAAAATAATATTACAATTTTAACCCTGAATTAATGGTACTTTTATAGCCATAAGGTTGATGTTTTTTTTGGCTGCAATCGATATGTTATTTGCATAAAAACAATATGTCTTTTGTTGTTTGTGTGTGTGTGTCTGTATGCACAGCTCCGGTTTTGTATGTTTTTTATGTTATTTGTCGATGAACAATAATTAATTTTGTTAATATCAATATAATTTTCTATTATTTATTTTCAATTGATTGTTTTCAATTTCATCGATCATCGATCGATTTAGAGGGATATTGTTTTTATTGTTTCACGGTTGATTAAACTGCATGTTCAATATTCTATTTTACAATGACCTCGACATGTTCATAGAATCTTGTCGAATAAAATCAACGCCATATTCGGCAATCATCATGACCGCAGCATTTGTATTGGCATTATTGACTTTTGGCATGATTGATGCATCGATAACCCGAAGATTGTTCACCCCACGAACCCTTAAATGTTCATCAACACAAGCTCCAGTATCGCTCGAATTACCCATACGACATGTGCCTGTTGGTAAACAGTAAATAATAAAAATAAATATGGAAATGGATAGATTTTCCAATTAATTCTGCAATGATAACTTACTAGTAGGATGATAGGAAGTTAGTGTAAGAGTTTGGGCGTAGCAAGCCAAATAAGTATAGCATTTGTAATACGGTCTATCTGGACAGAATTGACATCCAGGTATAGCTCGTGGATAGATTCGACCATATTGGCGAAAAAATGGTTGTTCCATCATTTCCATTCCAGCACTCATTGTATCGACAGCCACAGCTAAATCGTGTACATCGCCATAATAGTTTGGATCAATTAGAGGCGCATCAAATGGATTTTGTGATCGAAGACGAACAGTTCCGCGACTTCGTGGACGATACATTGCATAGAACACGAAAAAATGACGAGGATCGCCAGCTAATGGCTGGAAATATTCTGCCCATGCATCTGGATCTTGCATATACTGAGTTAATGTTGTCACGTTTTCGGCTAAAAATCCAACGACAAAAAAATGATATACTAAATAAATTATCATCAAACTTACGAATTTGATCGATTAAAGTGGCCATTACGCCATCTGGCCAATCAGCCACATCATTTACTCTTGTTGAATGATATGACAACACAACAGGCAACTGTGTGATAGGACCAGAATTGTTAATGTAATAATTGTACAAATTTTGCACTGTCAAAACATTATCCACGTCTCGATCATATTGAATAAGACTTTCGTTGGTGACCAAATAATCGACTGGTATAAGAATATGATCCTGAAGTTGTTCACCAACTGGCAGATCCATTTGTACTTCTATGCCCATTTCGGTAAGATGTTGTCGTGGACCTATACCTGACAGCATCATAATCTGTGGTGTATTAATGGCACCAGCCGAAAGAATTACTTCCTGATTAGCATAAACTTGATAAGTGCTATTATTGCGAACGAATTCGATACCATATGCTTCCAATTGATCAGTATTGGTATTATTTCGCAATAGAATTCTTGTACAATGACTTCGTACTAATACGTGTAAATTGTTACGGCCGATTGCTGGCACAATGAAAGCATTCGATGTTGAAAGACGTGTATAGTTTTGTGTAGAAATTGTTTGCTGAATCAAAGCTTTTATTATTGCAAGAAGAAGATTACAATTGCTACAATCGTTTGCTTATAAACTTACTTGTTCCCAATTGATTCGGTCCATTGAAATCGGTATAAGGAAGACCTTGTTGATTCCAACCTTCCATATATTTAAATAGAATCGGATCCGGATTTGGTGGTGATGAAACTTCAACCTGACCGGTAGTAGAATGATGAGCTGGAGCGGCCTCTACATATAATCTGTTTGTATTGTTTTCGGTTCGTAGGAAATAAGGCAACACATTTTCATATGACCATTCTGATAAACCATAATAATTTGCCCAATTATCAAAATCATGTCGGTTACCACGGTTATAGATAGCAAAATTAGTCGAATGAGAGCCACCGACTACTTTGCCACGAGGATATATTATCTGACGGTTTCGGAAGGCGAAACCTTTTCAAAAAAAAGAACAAAAAGACATTGATATTAATGAATATAAAAACATAGCCAAAATGTTCACCAACCAGCGTTAGCCTGTGGTACGGTATAATAACCCCAATCAAATTCGCCGGTTTCAATATTCCATGATTCAATAGGCATATCAGTGATAACGGATGCTGGACCGCCAGCTTCTATTAGTAAAACTGTTGTTGAAGCGTTTTCCGAAAGTCGACCTGCAATCAATGATCCAGCTGTACCTGAACCAACAACAATATAATCATAGGTAGTATTCCATTGGGTACGACTACCGACATTATTATGAATCATTTGCCGTTGAAGAACAACTACAGCTACAGTCAACAATTGATAAGTCAAAGACGGTGAAGACATTGTAATTGTAGATTGTGAAAAAAAAATTCTGGAATGTATACAATACCGTACCAGAATACTCTAACAAGAACAAAAGCAACAGGTTTATATAGAGATTTATACTATTTTTCCTTTCCCGCATAATGCAAAAGACAACCATTATTGCACATTTTCAATTTGTTTTTTTTCAAATTTACAATTCAAATAACAATCAATGATGGTCGCCATTGGCATCATGTTGATGATCAGGGCTAGTCATTATCCAAATACTATTCAATTTAGGAAAAAATTTTTAAATTGATTTTGCTAGAAAAAAAATCCTAATGATCAAGATCCTCAATTATCTTCAATCATATTAGATCGGTTCGAAATTTAAGTTACACAATCCGTTAGTTTTTTTTGTTGAGGCGCAATCGAATCCGGAGGCCGACACGCATGCGTTATAAAATCTATTATCGCCATCAATGGCCGAGTCATGACGCTCGCAATTGATCGATATATCTTCGCCGTATGTTTTTGTATTTATGTCAGTGTGAGCTTTGATATATCACAAAAAAAAATAAAATAAAATTGTTTATCATTTTTGCTAAAATATCAATTTAAATCAGGAAATTATTCATTGAATAACTATCATTAACATTCTGGACATTTTAAAATTCAA
>ERZ500997.432-NODE-432-length-11927-cov-6.497305_pt1 | contig 11927 bp, 6 predicted proteins | sample MGYA00248826_ERZ500997 | MGnify/ENA primary metagenome ERZ500997 (study PRJEB25958, sample SAMN03398524) | human skin metagenome | study: EMG produced TPA metagenomics assembly of the Human Skin Microbiome Metagenome (human skin metagenome) data set.
TTATGGTGATGATATATGCAAATGGCTATCGTTAAAACATGATCCCAAACGACCACAACAAATTGGCATTTTGAATGGCAAGAAAATTATTCAAATCGATTCGGGCAATGAATTTGTTGTCGTTCTAACTGATGATGGATTAGTCTATATAGCCAGTAGTGAGCCAAGATGGCAAACGAACAATACTTTTCGATTGATCTCGACCTGTGATGATGATCGTTTTGAAATGATAGCATGTGGATATTATTATTTGTTATTGTTACGACAAGATGGCAATGTTTTCGCTCTGGGAAGTAATTCTATGGGTCAATTGACCGGTAATTTACACTCATCGTATGATACTTTCGTGAAAACTGGTTTAAATAATATCAAAATAATAGCTTGTGGCTCGTTGCATAGTCTTGCTCTAACCAATACGAATCAAATTTATTCTTGGGGCTGGAATAACAAGGGACAGTTAGGTCTAGGGGATAGAAATAATCGAAGAACACCTTCATTGGTTTCATTTCCTGATGGTTCGATTGATAGTCCAATCAAAAATATTGTGGCTGGTTTAGGCCATTCTTTATTTTTATTGGAGGATGGTCAAATTTTTGGATGTGGTCATGGTCAAGGCAATATTAATAAGCAAAATGCAAAAGTACCAACAAAAATACCTGTTGAAAATGTGCAAAGTGTGGCTTGTAAAAATCATCAGATTATTTCATTGGCTTTGGATCATTCATCACATTATTATGCATGGGGTAGAGTAAAAAAGAAATTTTTTCCTCCCAGAAAATTGGATTGTGGACCGAAATCATTCGCTGCAGCATCAGTAATGTTATACAAATCATCAATCACTTATGGCTTAACATCAACCATCTATACATTTGAATCAAATTATCCGATATCATTTATTGGATTATTGGATAATCCGAATAATTATGATGTTGAATTTATTATCGGTGACAAACGTATATTGGCTTTGAAATGCTACCTGAAAATGTCATCAAAATATTATAGTCAAATGTTTTCGGGTGAATGGCAAGAAAATAATAATAGAGTGGTGATTGATGCTTATAGTTATGATGTATATTATTCATATCTAAGGATGTTACATACTGGCCGAATCCAAATCAATCAATCCAATATAGCCGAATTTATTGATTTGGCCAATTGTTATGGTGATGAACAATTAATGAAACATTGTCAAATATTTATTGAAAAATTTCTAAATAAATCAACCATATCTACTTATTTATCATTGATAATCGATTATGAATTATATAATTATGAAATGATTTCAAACAAATTAATAATATTCAAGAATATTTTATCAAAATTTGTTAATGATAATCTTTCAATGAATAGTAAAAATTTCATGAATTTTCTGGAATGGTTTTCCAAACATCAACAACAAGAGTAATTTTTTTCTGTTTTTTGTTTGATAATCATCATTAAAATCATTGTTCATTGTATATGATCAACAATATTTTATAATAATAACCCTCCATCGTCACATTAAATTTGTTTTTTTTGTTGTAATTTTCATTTGAAATCAATTAAAAAAAAATTACATTTTATTATCCAATACGAGTATCTTTTTAGATTTCTAATCATCATGATACATAATCATAAGTGTTGTTTATGATTTAATCCAATTTTGGAAATCTGGCCATAAAAAAAATAGATCCGGGATGAGGGAGATTATCATCGATGATAGAGATGTATCCAGAAATTTTTTAGTTTGTTTTTTTTTGATAAGAATGCACCCAATATAGATGGGTGTAAAGGTATAATCAATCAATTGATCAATCGAGTATTATGATAAACATCGATCAAGTAGGTCCTTGGAGACTCCAATCGTTTCAATCCATTCTTTTTTTTTGCTGTGTTGGATGAGTGTTTGCTATTGCATACACTGTTTGTCATTTGAGATTCTGTCTTGCTCAGGTATTGTGTGCATTACATTTTATAATTTGTTTGTGTATTGTGTAGCAGACCATCGTTGAATATTGATTTTTTTTGCTGCGAACAAAATTGAATTTTCAACAAAAAAAACGATGAAAAAATTACCAACCGATACTGATGTGGATATCGAATTATTTCAAGATGATTTAAAAGATATCGATCGGGAATTTATCCCAAGCATCGTTTCTATATTTAAAATATCCACACATGCTAGGGAAATTGGTTTTCTATTTATAACCAACAACAATACAACCTATGCTTATGGTGATGATATATGCAAATGGCTATCGTTAAAACATGATCCCAAACGACCACAACAAATTGGCATTTTGAATGGCAAGAAAATTATTCAAATCGATTCGGGCAATGAATTTGTTGTCGTTCTAACTGATGATGGATTAGTCTATATAGCCAGTAGTGAGCCAAGATGGCAAACGAACAATACTTTTCGATTGATTTCCACCGGTAATGATCGTTTTGAAATGATAGCATGTGGACAATTTCATTTGTTATTGTTACGACAAGATGGCACTGTTTTAGCTATGGGATGTAATTCTAAAGGTCAATTAACAGGAAATTCAGATTCATCGTACAAGATTTTCGTAAAAACCGGTTTGAAAAATGTTAAAATAATAGCTTGTGGATTTGGCCATTGTTTTGCTTTAACGAATAAAAATAAACTTTATTCATGGGGTTGGAATTGTAGTGGTCAATTAGGTTTGGGAAATACTTTTGATCGAAGAAAACCTTCAGTTGTTCCATTTATTAATGGTTCGATTAATAGTCCAATCAAAAATATTATAGCAGGTCCATATCATTCGTTATTTTTATTGGAGGATGGCCAAATTTTTGGATGTGGTCTTGGTCAACGTCACATTAATGATAATAAACAAGATTCAAAAATGGCTACAAAAATACCTATTGAAAATGTGCAAAGTGTTGCTTGTAAGAATAATCTTGATCTTTCATTCGCTATGGATAAATCATACAATTATTATGTATGGGGTCATGGTGTAAACAAATTATCACCGGAAAAATTAAATGGTCAATTGGAATCATTTGTTGCAGCATCAATATTGCTATTAGAATCACCAATCACTTTTGGTTTAACAACAATCGATACATGCGATTTAAAATCAAATAATCAATTATTCAATAATCCAGATAATTATGATGTCAAATTTGTTATCGATGACAAACCAATATTGGCTTCAAAATGTTACCTAAAAATGGCATCAAAATATTACAGTCAAATGTTTTCTGGTGATTGGAAGAATACTGATAGTGTAGTCATTAATGATTATGGATATGATACATATTATTCATATCTGCGTATGTTACATGATGATTATATCCGAATCAAACAATCCAATATAGCCGAACTTATTGATTTGGCCAATTGTTATGGTGATGAACGATTAATGAAACTTTGTCGAACATTCATACAAACAGACCTGAATAAACAGACATTATTTACATATTATCCATTGATTGACAAATATGAAATTGATGAAATGCAAGACAAACTTGTCCAACTAACTATCAAAGATGTTTTACCAAAAATTACAAACAATCTTATAAAAAACAAAAATATTATTTACAAATTTCTTGAATTAGTTTCTTCTGAACAACAATCTTTTCTTACAGAAGAATGATTTATTGTATCAAAAAAAAAAAAAAAAATTATTAAAAAAAAAATCCATCTTCCAATATTCGAATTAAGCTATTCATTGTCGTCGTTTAGATTGTATTTTCTAATGTCTTTTTTTTCAACTTTATAAAGATAAATTCAATGTAAATTCAATTAAAAATTGCTAATAAAAATTCAAAAAATTTTATCGATTTTTGATTATTTTTTTTTCGTTGCTGCTTTTGCTCAATAGATCAATAACAGATCAATAATATTAAATTCCAAATTGATTATTATTGATTTGGCCAATTGTTATGGTGATGAACGATTAATAAAACATTGTCGAACATTCATACGAAACAATCTCAATGACAATACTTTTTTCACTTATCTTTCATTGATTATCAAATATAAACTTTGAAAAAGAGTGACTCGAATAGAATTACTTACGAATATCTTTTTGAAAACTAATTTTTTCCAAATTTTTCAAATACATTGGCCATACATATTGATCATAATAACCGGGTGGATCTGCGGGAATATAATTTCGTTTTAGCCGACGTTCAAGTATCATTGATTTATTATATGTTCGAATGAAATATTTTCGATGAAATATATTGGATAATGGCCTAATCATTCATAATAATTCATTTAGAAAAATATTGATAAATTTTAACTGGTCAAACAATCAATGAATACTTACAAATAATTAAAAATAATATGACCATCAATTAATAATAAACTTGGTCGAATGATAGCCGGTTTTGAAATAATTTCATAAATTGCTGTACACATATTTTGCCAATTGATACATTCAAGTAATTCCCAATTTTGATGTTTACGTGATTCATCCAATGATATCCAAACATGATTTGGATCATCTTCTTCCTATATATACAAAAACAAAAATGATGATAGGCGGAATAATAAATTTTTCTGTTTGTTTTTTTGGAATATAAAAATCATTTTTACCCGAAAATACGTGTCCTGATTGATAATGGCCGATGATGATGATGAATATCTTTGATTTAATTTTTTACATAAAGTTGTTTTACCACTATTTGTACAGCTAATGATGATGATGATGATGATGATAATCAATCAAAATCAAATCAATCAATCAATCAAATAAAATAAAATGATAGCCAAAACAACATACCCAGAAATTCCAATCAATAACCATCCATTTTGTCTAGCTAATTTAGCAAAATTTTTTACTTCTTGTGCCATTATTATAGTAAAATCAATGTAAACATTCGAATGGCAAAAAAAAATTTACAAATGTTTTTAATTTAATTTACAAATGGAAAATAATAAAATTACGTCACCATATACGTGGATCATATATGGTTCCGTTATTTTTGAATGAAAATTCAATTTATTCGATTTTTTTGTAATCGGTGATTAGGGTAAATTGATTATCATCAAAAAGAAAAGCGGTAATTTTTCTAGAAAATTAGAGAATAATGTTCAAACATTGTAAATTATGATTGATTGATTGATTGATGTGAAGATTAAAATCCGGTTACAATCTTATCTTGGGTTTGATTGAAATATATGAAGAAAATTAATAATCAAGATGTTCTATTGGTGTAAAAATATTTTTCAAAGTACAAAAATTTTTCAAAGTGCAAAAAATTAAGCGCTAATGATTGGATATTTTATTGATAAGACGATCAAATGATCGAAAATCAAATTTGATTTGATTTTGGTTTTGATATATAAATCAAAGACTGTAAAGCTTTTGAATTCAAACAGAAAAATCACATCAATTTTGAACCGGAAAATCAATTCATATTTGAAAAATTTTCAACCGAAAAAAAACGATGGTGAATGATCAACGTTTGAAGATATTTTTCACTGCTGTTGATGCTGTTGGTCATGTTAATGCCTGTGTTGGTTTGGCACAACCATTAAAAAAACGTGGACATGAAATAATATTTCTGACAAACGAAATTTTCGCTGGAACATATGAAAAATATGGCTTCAAAGAGATCGTATTGAAAAGTGCTAAAGTAAAAGAAATAATGGAAAAAAAAGGTAATGAAAAATCCGATGAACATCCATCGAAAGCAATGTCATCTGTTTGGAATAAATATCGTGAAAATGGTACATTATCGGGTAAACCATCAATAGAAAAAATAAACATCTTTAAACCTGATAGTGGAAATGAACTTATTAATATGATGTTTGAAGGTGCCAAAGATCAACATCCTCAGCTTATCAAAATAATCGAAAAAGAAAAACCTGATCTATTTATTATGGATCAAGTCGTTTTACCACCGTGTATTTTGTATGGAAAAATACCATGGGCTTATCTATGCAGTCCATGTCCACGAATGTTATATGAAACATCCGATCTTCCACCATTGATTTCAGGTATGATCATAAGTCTGATTAAATTTCAGTTTTACCTTGGTTAACATGTTTCGTTATTGTTATTGTTGTAAAAAAGGATATCCAAGTGATGATCGTACTGGATGGGAAGAATTTGAAGCCAAAATGGAAGAAGCTTTTACACAAGGATTTCTTTATGGCCAGAATCAAATCAATAAAGAATTTGGTTATCCTGAAGTAACTAGAGAAGAATTTAAATTTAAATCACCTTATATAAATATTTATGGCTATCCAGAAGAGTTAGATTATTCAGATACTGTACCATTACCTGATAATCATATTCGTGTTGATGCATTTTGTCGTGAAGCAGCAGAAAATTTTGAATTACCCGAAGAATTTAAAGCAAAAATAAAACCTGGTGATAAATTAATTTATTTATCAATGGGATCAATTGGTTGTTTTGATATTGATTTGATGAAAAAACTTGTCAATGAATTATCGAAATCACCACATAAATTTATCGTATCAATGGGTCCAGCAAATGATCAATATCAATTAGCTGATAATATGTGGGGAAAAGCTTTTCTGCCTCAGACTAAAGTCATACCATTAGTCGATATGGTTATTACACATGGTGGTAATAATACAGTAACCGAAACATTTTCATTTGGTAAACCAATGATTGTTATGCCATTATTTGGTGATCAATATGATAATGCACAAAGAATTCTGGAAAAAGGTTACGGGAGTCGTATGAATCCTTATTATTTTAAAGATGGTGAATTAAACAAAATGATTGATGATATATTTTCCAATGAACAAATACAACAACGTTGTCGAAAAGCAGGTGAACGTATTGCACGGGCAAATTCAAAAGAAAAAGCATGTGAAAAAATTGAATCAATTATGGCTAAATTGAAAATTTCAATGAACAAATAGGTTTATCATTTTATTCAAGAACAAAAAATTTCAAAAATCAAAAATTAAATCAGTTATTTCAGATGTTTACTTGTCTTGTGCGTGTTTCAAAAGCAAAAGGCGAAAAGCGAAAAACATTTCAAAAAATCAGAATAAAGCAAAAAGATTAATAATCTGATCCAAATTCAAAAAAAAACAACAACATGTTTCCAAAAAAAATGAGTGTAAATGGTGTAAACATATCGATTTTTTTTTTGTATACCTAAAACATCATTCAAAATAAAATGATAATCAAAAAAAAAAATTTTTTTTTGGCTAAAATTCTATCATTTATTTGTCTACGGTATTATAATATTTATGGCCACCAATTTCATTTGTTTTTTTATATGGATAATTTATATTTTGACCATTAGTAGTAGAATTATTGACAACATCCAATGCTGGACAATAAAGACTTCGATCACCATATTCCATTTTATATGTTGTTTTTTTATCAATTTCAGTATTTTGTTTTGGTTGTTTTGATTGTTGTTCAACAACATTTTGTTTATTTGAATTTGAATCGGGTTGTTGAACAAAAATTGAATCACTTGATTGTCGAAATAGATTTCGTCGTCGTCCAGATCTTTGTGTTCGTAATCCAGCTGTACGTTTACGTTCAGGTTGTTGTTGTTGTTGTTGGTGTTGTCGCCTTTGTCCAGATCCTTGACGATTTTTTCGATATGATAAATCCGAATTATCACCAACATCAAACATTGGTATTGAACTTTCATTTTTATGTCGATTAATACGTTGTGGTAATATGAATGGTTTACGTGTACCTGCCATTACTGAATGACCATTTATAACCATTGTTGTCATTGGATGTTGATCATCAGTTTTTGATGGTTGACTTTTGGTTTTTGTTGGTTTATTTAATGGTACTATCGTACCATTTATACGATGACCACCGGTTAATATATGAAAATCATCTGATGTTTCATGTAATCGACGAACATGTGATCGATAATTTTGATTTGAATCATCTGTTTGACGAATAATATCATTATTAATTTGATTATCATTATCTTGATTTGATTTCATTTCTAATAAACCAAGATCTTTAATATGATCAACTTGATATGCATCATAAGGGCGATATTTCATTATCGGTTGTTTTTGTTGCAATAATGGATCTTCTTCACGTTCGATTTGATCATCAATTCTTTCTTCATTTGCTTTATCATCTTGATTATCATCATCATGATGAACATTTTTCTTTGATTTTGAGGGTCGATCACCACCACCACCACAACGAACTTTTCGTACAAGTTTTTCAGCCATCATTTCACCTTGTCCATCGGATGTTTGTACATAGGATTTTTTTTCAAATTTTTTTATCTCTTCACCATCAACCATACGTAGCGGTTTTGTTGTTGTTGTTTTTGTAGCCTGATTATCATCCAAATCATATTTGCAACGATTTTTTTCTTCATTCATCATCATTGTTGTTCGTGATATAACTTTTGGCAATTTAATACGATTATTTGAATCCGATACGGTTTTTGCCTGACCATCAACAATAGTAAAATTTTTATATGCATCATGATAATTTGTTGACCAATAACCATGTCCACCAGTTTTTAGACAAGTTTTTGGTCGATTTCTTATTATTTTACGTTTATTTGTTGCTGAACGTAATAATGGTTGACTACCAATATGATGACGACCACGTCTTGTATTAAAATACAGTTGTTGTTGTTGACTATTTTGACTATTAATCGAACGTTTTGATTTATCGCTACCAACCGATTGTCGTCCATATGTTGAACGAAATGTTGTTTCTAATTCCATTTGTCCTTCTAATCGTAGATTATCTTGTGGCCGTAATCGTTTTGGACGTACGACTATCCAATTATCAGCATTATTATTTGTATTATCTATATTGATAAAATTTATACCATTCTCGGATTGATGATATTGTTGTTGTTGTTGTTGTTGTTGATAATCATCATAATCATTATCGATTAATGGTTGTTGATGGTGAGGATCATGATGATGCGGATGATGATGATGCTCTTGAAGATGTGTTTTTTTCAATGTTTCACAAATACAATGTATTTTATCACAGTCATCACCACTTGAACAAACATTACTACTAAATGATGAATCTGTATCACTAAAACCGGTAATTGGTGGTAAAAATCCTGTTGTTGCGGTTGGATTGTTGTTTGTTGTTGTCGGTGTTGGATCATCTTCGGTCATTGAATTCACGATACGTGTTGTCGATACAACACGTATTGGCATCATAAATTGCGGTTGTTGTTGTTGTTGTTGATTTCTTTTTGAATCTTTCATTTTTGATTTCGTTTCTTTTGGATTTGATTTTTTTGTCGCCTGTTTTGTTTTAGATTTTTGATATGTTTTCGTTGTTGTCGCACGATGATTTCCTTGTTCATCATTACGAATACGTGATAATGAACGTGTTAATTCTTCAACTTGTTCGGGTGATGTTTTCCATGTTTGTCTTCCACGATTTAATAATGAAGTTTGATTTTGTTCATCCATATTAATTAAACATTCACTATATGATGATCTTTCATCATTTTCTTGAGCACTTTGTTGTTGTTTATCATCATTTGTAGATTTCATTTTGAAATCATCAGATTTATTAATAGGAACTACAATTTGATCACTTGAAATATTATTATTATCCAAATGTTTATGACAAATTAATTTTGTTCGTTTTGTTGTTGTTTGTTCAATCGATCGATTATTATCTGATAAATCAAAAGTTGATTCATTTAGAAAATCCAACGATTCACCATCATCAACATTCGTTTTTTCAATTATAACCGGTAATTCAATGGCATCATCATCAGCATTCGATTGCTGAATTTTCACTTTACCACCTGAATCAAGTATCAATCGATTACGTTGTTGTTCAAACGCTGCACAATTATGGCGTCTAAAATGAATGAAATGAATGAAACGAGAAAAAAAATTTGAAACAAACAAAAATCGAAATAAACTTTTCAAATGTCAATGATGAAATGAAATCACACCAGTTTTTTTAGTCAGCTTTTAATTATTTTTGTTACCTTTTATAAATTGCTCATCATCATCATAAATTGAGTGAAATTTGTGAAAAAAAAGTGGACAAACAATAACAACAAACAAACGACAAACAAAACACAGCAAAAACGAAACAAAGATTATCTCCAGGTAACCAGAATCAAACCAAAAAAATAGAATAAAAAAGTAGGTGGTCAAAATGGACAATGAATATTACAAGTTCCAGAATGACCAGAACGAGAAAGAATCTTCCAATTAATTGAAAATGACCAAACCTTCCTACTATATATGAACAGAATAGGAAGAGAATATTCTTGCGTTTTTGGCTTTTTGATCTGTCTGCATATGTGTGCTACGCATACATTTTATTGTCCTAAAATAATAATCATATTGGTCAAGTCAATCATCATCATCATTTGATTGGACATTATTATTATAATCATGTATGATCCCCTTGATGATTCGAAAAAAAAGAAGAAGAAAAGAATAGAATCCGAAATTCCCGCTGAATATTTTCATTACTCTTTCATTACATCCTATTAAATTCGGTTCACTGACACCGTGAATTGTTGAGTGAAAAACAAAAAATGGTGATGAACCCTTCTTCCTACCAGTTGTTGATAAATTATTTATCTCAATTTTGTTTCTTCCGCTTGTAAAAAAAATTGTATCAAAAATTCTGGATACAGAAGATAATTTTGTTGTTTTTCCTCTGTTCAAGAATTATTACACTGATTTTTTTTTTGTTTGGTTCGTATCTTGGTTTGTCGTATCTCGAATTGTGTGCAATAAAATCACTCGCGAATGTAAATGATGATGATTCGGGTAGTAATAATTATGTAACTTGAAAATAACTAAACAACAACAATAAAAGAAGTTACTGAAAACTAATTTTCCTAATCCATTCGACAAATGATCTTTCGGTATGTGTTAATCAACGACAACAACAAAATAGTTAGGTAGAATATCTAGGTCATCAGAATATTGTTGTTGCAAAGATTGCATTTGGACAGGAAAAAAACAACTAAAGATTAGATCCATTCAAGGAAAAAAAATTCGAACCCGGTTAGAACCGGTAGTTTATTTATACATGATAATGATAATGATTACCTATTTTAGGTATTGCATAATAATAAAAATTATAATTACAATGATTATAATTATGATTATTATTATAAATGAAAATATGAATACAAATATAAATAAATGATATTTATTTTTAAAAAAATTGTAAAGTTGAATTTTTTTTTGTAATAGTGATACCTAACCTAACCTCACTGAACTATGAATCATAGCCATAGCCATAGTCATAGTCATCAACCTAACCTCACTGAACTATGAATCACAGACATGGTCATAGTCATCAACCTAACCTCACTGTAGTTATAGTATACAGCTAAAGTTTATAAAATTCATACAATTTTATTGAAGAAAAAAAAATTATCCAGTGGTCATCATTATTATTATTATTTTGTTTCGGATATTGAATTGCTACCGTCTGTTGCAATATTTAAAACCAAAAAAATGGATAAAAACTGATGTACGTGATGTGCATAAATCCTATAGAGTGAAATGCATTTGATGATGAATTATGATGTACCCCTTACAAGAATTGACCTAAATATATGAAATATTATTATTATTGGTCATGTCAAACTAATCAGTAGCAATGATGATGAGACAAAATGAAAACAATGAAAATGAAACAAATGAAACAACCCTTGCAACCGAAAACAACAAAGATAACATTCACAATATACAATCAACCGATTCTCCTAACAAAATATCTAGATCAAAAGAAAGAAAAAAATGTCAACATTTTTATGATATAAACAACCGAAACTACAGAAAATAATCAGAATTTGGTTGTAAATACTGATAATCATCATCATGATCATTCACCATATCAATGATGACCTCGTTTCACATTTGCAAAGCGAGAAAAAAACAAAGGATTTTTTTTGTTTTTTATTTATTAGTTGTCCCGAAAAAACAACAACATTCAAGATTCTCTATAGAATGATTATGATTAATTATG
>ERZ500997.433-NODE-433-length-11918-cov-4.296215_pt1 | contig 11918 bp, 7 predicted proteins | sample MGYA00248826_ERZ500997 | MGnify/ENA primary metagenome ERZ500997 (study PRJEB25958, sample SAMN03398524) | human skin metagenome | study: EMG produced TPA metagenomics assembly of the Human Skin Microbiome Metagenome (human skin metagenome) data set.
TGGGAATAATTTAATCAAATCAAATCATCATTAACATCATCATCAAATTACAAACATACATCATTATTAAGCTTATGAATAAATTGTCGTTCATCTTGTATATGAACATATTGATGGCGAACTTTTTCAATAAGTTGTACAAGATCCATTTTGCATCGAATTGGAAAAAAAATCGTTCGAATATAACACTTTATTGTGATATTATGATTGTAGGATGTTGGAATGAATAAACGAAAAAGGAAAAAAATTCAATATAAAAAATCAATGTTGTTGTTCTTTTTCACAAAGAAACGACCATCATCAAATTATCATTAATCTTCGTTTACTGCAGTCCACATTCGATTTGCATAAATGATTTATTTATTTAAGAAGAATAACAATAATAAAAAAATGAAAGGAAATATGAAAAAAATGACGACGTTTCTCTTTAATAATCGTTTCTCTCTCTCTCTCGTTTTTGTTTACCACTCTTCTCTTTTTTTCAATCTAAAAAACGCCGAGAAAATTGTCAAAAAAAAAATGAAATCTTTTTGACAAGTGTTGATACCCAAAAAAAAAAACATTCGATACTAAAATTCGATACTATCGATACTTTTTTTTTGGTCCAACGATTATCATTCGAATATTCAATAATTCGAATAATTTCCCACAAACAGGTGTCAAACACTCCCTGATTATCTGTGTGTTTTAAATAGGATTAATCAATCATCAAATTCGACATCGACAAAAAAAACTGTTTAAAATTCATAACTAATTTTTTCTGTTTTGTTTGCTAAATATCTTTCAATGATGATGATGATGGCCATGACAATTGCGATGTTTTCAAGTACAACAACAGGTTGGTTCAATGATGATGAATTGAATTTTGTCCAAAAATAGCATAAATTTCATTTAAATTCTCAAAAAAATAATCATTTTATTTACAAAAAGTGTGTGAGTGTGTATGTAAGAAAAAAAATATATCATTGAAAAAATAAATACAAATTATTGTTTGATGAGATGATGTTTTACAATATTTACATTGAACGAAAAAAGAAAAGAAAAAGAGTATAAAATGAATATGAACACGATTGATAATGATTGATTCAAAAAATTTGGTCAGTTTCAGTAACCGATTCGGCTCGTTAATTTTTGTTTGCGGCCAATGAAACCGCAGCCATAAACTTTTGCCATGAAAACTTTAATAATTACTATCATCTAATTTAGCACGAAATGATGTTTGTTTTTTCAATGTTGCAACCCTTGTCAATGTTGATGATATATATGGTGATGAACTACTATTTAATGGTGTTAGAATCCGGTATTTTTCTGGTTCTTCATAAGTGTTCGGTTCACTTGATATCGTATGATTCATCATCATTAGATCATCTGGTTTAGTAAGTTTTTGATCTCTATAAAAACATGTAATCAATATTAATGCTGTTAAACCAGAACTTGATATAACGGCAAAAATTGTTGCAATAATTAACATTGTCCAATCATTTAAACGATGATCATGTTTAATTCGTCGATGATAAATACCATTATCATCACTGTTCAGGTTTTGATTGTTTGAATGACAATATTTTATTTCTTTAAAATGTCCATTACATAATGAACGATCCGATAGATGACAAATACGTTCACGAATCTGTATACGATTATCACTATCACCATTACCATTATCATTATCGCATGATGACCATTCACTCCAATCCGACCAAATTGATTCATCATCACAGCTACATTGTTTTCTGTAAAAAAAAGAAGGGAAAAATGAGAAATTACAAATTCAAAATTACAAGTTCGTAAAATTACTACTTACATTAAAAAATCTTTTCCTTTAAATCGATATAAATGACCACCACAATTATCACAATATTTTAATGAAACAACACGTTGTTCATGTTTAGGTAGTTCATTATTTTTTACCATTATAATTTCATTACGTTGTTCAACAATTTCATTCATATTTAAATCATTTATAAACCAATCGGTCCATTGAATTGATTTAGATGATGATAAGGATGATGCTAATGATAATTTTTGATTACATTCACATTTAATTGTTTCCAAATATGGTCCTTGACAATAATCATTATCAACAGCATTACCATTAAAATCTAAACATTGTCGGGTACGTTTACTAATTGTTGATTCATTACAATCCATTGATAATGATGAACAATTTGTCCATTCACTCCATGTTGTCCATTGACAATATGGTAGATTATCACATTGACGTTCTTCACGATCATTACCTTGACAATATTTACCATTATTTAATGGTAATGGATTATTACATTGACGTTGACGATATTGTCGACCATGGCCACATGATGGTGAACAACTTGACCAATTTGACCATTCTGACCATTCACCATTACGTGTACAATTTGTTACTTCATATTCAAATCCATCAAAGCAACCATTTTGTTGTTGATCGTTTGAATTACAAGGCCGTTTACGACATTTACATGTTTCTTGCTGTTGTTCTGAAATAGATGTTGATTTTAATCCAGTTTCACTACACTGAAACCATTTAGTCCATCGTCGTGGACAAACAGATTGTTGCTGATCTGATTGTAACCAATTTTCATCTTTTAAATTATTATTCGGTGGTCGTGTACATTTCATTTTAATCTGATTCCAACCACAATATGGATCACCACTTTGTAAACATTCATTTTTATTTGAATATTTATGACATTGATGTATTGATTGACGAATAAATTCATTTTCCGTTCCAAAATAAATGGATTCAGAATCTTTCCAAAATTTCATTGATAAAAATTGATTTTCATTCGGATTGATTAATTGAATTTCATCAATCAAACATGATTCGGTTATATCGGGCCATTTAACATATTTTAATAATTTTCCATCGGTTGTAGCAATAAATATTACTTCAATAAAATCATAAAATTTCGTACGAATCCAATCAACAGCAATGAATTTAAATTGTTCATTTTTAGAAAATATGAATGGCCGACCATCCAACGGTTGAACTGCGTCATCCATTTGTTGATATTTTGAATTTAATGGTAATTTTGAATAATTTTTTATCGATTGAGTGGTTGAATTCATCGAAGTAGTCGACGATGATGATGATGATTGACATTCAAATACATCATGATTATCATCTTTACGTTCCCATAAATGTGATGATGATGGTTGATAACGGAATGGACCACGAAATGCATTCAATACGGATTGCATTGTAAATACACAAACAGCCGAACCATGAATGGAATTTCTATATTGGAAGAAACGAAAACGCAAAGAAAAGACAAAATGCGTCAAAGAATTTTCAAAATCAAACAAAGAAGAAAAAGAACATTATACTTACGGTGGTGTATTGAAAATAGCATACAACGTACGTGTATTACCATATTCAATAAAATCAACTGATTGTATTTCATCAAAATAAAATGGAAATAAACCAGGTAGTGAACAATTTATTCGTGCTTTTAGAAAAGTTGTCCAACTTTCACGATAACCCGGATCATTCGTACAAACACGACCAATACGTGATACAATATGTTTACCTTGATTTAAAAATTCAACAGCCGTTTCACGAAACAAAAAATAAACATGTTGATTAAATTCAAAACTAAATATAAAATTTGCATCAACACTAATCCAATTTGAATCATGTTGTAAACTACGAACAACACTTCGTACACTACGACGATCAATATAGGATGCTATTGATGATGCTTTTGTCGATGATGTTGTTGTTGTTGATGGAACGATTTTAGTTTGTTTAAATATTGATAAATCAATACCACGAAAATCCAATGGACCACCATAGAAAAATTCACCATTCCGTGTTAGCAATGATGTTGTATTCCAATATGGACAATATGGATTTATTGATATACTTTTACTAATAATTTCAAATGAATCTCCGCTTAAACGTCTTATTTCACATTCCGGTGAATAGGCATTTGTTCCACAGACAAAAATCTGTCGATCTCGATTATTGATTTCATTGGGCATTTCCAATAATGTTGTTATGAAATTATGACATTCTTCCTGTTTCATTCCTTTCATATGGCATTTATTTTTCTTTTCAATTGTTGGCGGTAGAAAATAATCACGTTTAAATGTTGTAGCAAAATTTTTCAGATTTAAAACCAGAATATGATCCCTGTTTGATTGATTGATTGATGTGGAAAAGAAAGAAGAGAAAAAAAGATAAATTAGTCTGGTGTTTACAACAACAACAACAACAATAAATTAGGCAAAAGTGATGAATCAGTGTGAGATAAGATAGAAATGTGATTGATTGATTGGATAACCTGGGTATATCCAACCGAAGAAAAGACATTCATCAAGTTTTCAACGAAAACAAATGATAAATCTGTGCATGGTGTGTGGTGATTTGAATTTATTACCACCAGAAAACTTCATTTGTGTCATTTCAACAACAAGAAAAAGAAAAACACCATTATCTGAATTGAAAGATTTTTCGAAATTCAAAATTCAATTCAACAATTTTTAAAATAGCACCGAAAAAAAATTATTTTAAAAGTTTTTTCATTTCATTTTTCACATCCAACGCAAAATTCAATTCAATTTACACTATAGTTTAACCATATTGTTTGAAAGATGTCATTAAAAAACAACATTGTGTTCGGTTATTCAACAGTGGTGGATTATTAATCCAAAAGTTTTCTTTTTCGGGTTTTTTTATCACCATGAATGGACACATTTTTTGGGCTGAATTATTCGGCCAAAACAACACTTCTTGAAAAGTGAAAATTTAAATATGCAAAACGTGTGTGTGGGGGGAGGAAAAATACGAAGAAAAGTAACTTTTTTGGCTTAATTTTCAATTAGATTTTTTTCGAAGATAGCCACCACCAACACTACCATAAAAGATAGAAAACGCGCCCAAAAAAACTGATCTGTTTTTGAATGTCGTTTTTCGAAATATAGCTCACCATAAATGGTAACAAAACACACACTTTCCGCTTTTAATAATTTTATTATTGTGGTTGTTTTGGTCGCTGGCAAAATACATTACTTCTAATTGAAACACACACACACACACAGGAAATCTAATCAATCCACATACTGATTATCATTCACCACTGATCACTGATAATAATCATAATAAAAAAGTATCGATAAAAGTGAATAATGAAAATCAAGAAACTATACAAGATGATCATCAGTGTAATGAGTAAATTTGAATCTAGATTAGTGGTGTTTTTTTGGTTGAACAAAAAAAAGTCTAAAAATCAATGCGATTGAAAGCAGAAACAGACAGAAAAATTAGTCCGAAATGTATCAGAAAACAGATGGATGGAAATAAAAATCAATGGCTGTCATTAGCCAAATAGTGACTTAAGGCAATCATCATCTGATGATAACGACAACAATGATGATGATGATTGGCTACTTTCAAAATGAATCAATTTTTTGTTCACTGTTTTTTTTTGGACAAAACTAAAATCCAATAGTAACGATTATTGATCCTGATCTGAATGAAATGTTGGGGATGTTTTTTACTGCTGAACGCCTTATGATTTGAGGGAGAAAAAAAAATTGATTTGCTCAATACTCAAGTTGAAGAAAAAACCGAAAAAAAAGTAAAAAAAAGTTGCCTAAAACGATCATCATCATCATCATTGAATCATTTTTGTTCCTGTAATAACTAATTGGTATACAAAAATTACAATGATGAATGAAATGAAATCAGAAAAAAAAAATGGAAAAAAATCAGAAAGAAATCAAATCGAGATCAACAAGAGAAAAACTTTTTGTTTTATTGAAATGAAGATTCTTATGTCGAAAAAAACTTTCTTTTTTCATACAATTTCCACAAAAAAAATTGAAAAAAACATCTTTCTTTTCTTTAAGCATCTTTGCATCTTTTGAGTTATTGTCCTTTATGAAAAGTTTCATTCATTCATTCATTTTTGTTTGGTCTAAAAATATCAATGATCCACACCTGATGATGATCCAGATCTTTTTTTTTTGAAGAGAGGGGGCTTACCTAATTATAATTAAATTGTAATTATGTAAAAAAAACGAAAAGGAAAATCCAAAGATCTAATTCAATGATGATAACCAGGTAAACAGAAAGAAAAATCAAAAAATCCAATTCTAATTTGTTTCAAGAAAAATTAATTCTTTTACACTGAACCAATGTTTGACGATCATCATTATTCGGGTTATCCAAAAAAATCCGATGATTAATGAATATAATGGGGGGAGACAGCCATTAAAAATCAAATATGGTTAAAATAGCTGATGATTAGATATGATGATAATAATTAAAAAAAACTGAAATATTGATCTAATAAATAGGAAAAAAAGTTGGAGTTTTTCCACATACAAAAAATACATCCTGAAATCAGATATTATCATCGAAAAAATTTCTCTTCAAACACCCACACCTTTACTTCTAAGAAGTTTCGGGGGAAAAGAAGAAGTTCTTAAACCAAAAGAAAAAAAACCTTAGATCATTTAGCAGAAAACAGCCCGAAAAAAGAAAAGTGTGCCATAATAACCACCATATGACCAAAATGCAGAAAAATATTGATAAATGATATTAGGATTTTCTTAAGTTTTTTGCAAAACTTAAGAAGAAAAAAATATATCTTAAATAAGAAGGTTTTCCTCACTTATTATGATGATATTTGATGACTTTTTTTTCGTTGCCAAATATTCATTTCAAACCAGAAAATCAGAAACAAAAAATTATGTTCGGGTTATCAAATAACAACAAGAAACAAAAATCGTTTTTTCTGGTATGGTTTTCATCAAGAAAATATGGTTGACATGTGTGTGTGTGTGTGCAAATGACATTTTTGATCATTTGGTTGTTGGTCTTTTGATTACGAATCAACAACAGCATTTAAGCACATGTTTTTTCTTTTCCAAATTTGCCGGTTTCGGTTAATGATAATGACGAAGACTATTGATTTCAAATGAAAATTTTCAAATTCAAAGAAGAAAAAAAAACATGTCAATAACAAATCCAGATGTGAAATTCAAACGAGAAAAAACCATGTTTTTTCTCCATTTTTGAATTTAAAAAAAAAATGACAAGTGAAGTCAACTTGACGTGATTTCATTATTCAAAATCATAAAAGAACATCCATTATGATGATGATCATCATCAGATGAAGCTAAATATGTAACCGTTAAACACAAACAAACACAATAATAACCGGAGATATTATTCCATTATTAGGTGGTACCATCATTACATAATAATCTAGGCAACGATAATCATCATTGAATGAATGAAATGACTTGCTGCCAATGGCATAATCATCATCTTGATGATGATGATGATAATCGTTTTTTGTTCATTTCATTTATGGAACAACAAACCCCATAACTTGGTTAAAATAGCCGTTTTTTCGTTGTTGTTGTTGTTGAATGAATTCATCAAGCAACAACAACAACAAAAAGACAATTTCATTTTCATTTTGCATCATTATTTTTGTGTATGGCCCACATGCCATAATCTTTTTTTTCGAAGAAAAAAATCTTAATGTAACTTTTTTTTAGCTTAAGTGTTTTACATTTGCATTATGATGATGCTATGATAATATGATATGTTACATAAACATCAATTCAAAAAAAAATGATATTTACATCATCATCATCAAGATTAGGCTTTACTTTCAAAGATTTCTTGATTAAATATACACACACACAAAACATCAACTATTTTAACTTATTAACTTTGTTTTTTTCTGTTTTGGGACAAAAATAGTTAAAATAGTGAAAGTAATTTTTGGGTTTCGGAACAAAATGTTGCTCCTCCTAAAAAATGAATGAATGAATTTTTCAACATCCATTGTTCCATTGTGAGACAAAACCAGCAGCCAGGTTTTCTTTTCGTTTTTTTGTTTCAATCCATTCATTTATCCAATGTGAGCTTTGTTGCTTCAAATTCAAATTTTTGTTAATTAATTTTAAAAAACAAAAATTTTATAATTGAAAATTGGAAGTGAAAGTTTGCAAGAAGTATTTCAAATGGCAAAAGAAACAAGACATTTGAATAAATCAATCAATTTCAAAAAAAGACAAAAGACTTTCGAAAGATTCGATTTGATCCAATTTTTTCGATCCAAACGATTATTTCAACACAAAACACAAGCTGTATTGAAAAAAACACAAAATACAAAGGAGGGCAAACCATAGACAGAAGCGCGATAGTGAGATCGATGATCAAAATGATTATTTCATTTCATTTCATTTTTTTTTTCACTGTTACATGTTGAAACAAAATTTCAAAATTTATTATTGATCTAGTCCCTTGGACATTATTCAGTCAAGTAACAAATATATCGTTGTTGTTTTTTCCCTCCACAACAACACACACAACAACAAAACTCGTTTGAACAAGATTCGAATTCGAACGTTTCGATTCGAATCGACTATTATAACAGCAGTGATACACACAGTATAACTGTGCATTTTTTTCGAGCAACAACAAACTTTTTGAACTTTTTTTCTTTTTTGATTTTCTTCTGATTGTTGTTAATTTCAAGCTCATTTACCCATTGCGAATCTCAATTATCCATCATCATCATCATCATCATTATTATGTGCACGAATTGAGAAAATCTTTTTTGTAATAAATTTTCCAACTGGTCAAACGGTCACACACGGGTACCCCCTCCAGAAAAAAAAGCGAGCAAATAAAAAACGTGCATTGTGTTCATCACCTTTTTTTTGAGAATGGAAAGACGATATTTGATTCTTTTCTTAAAGAAAATAAAGAAAGAAAAAATCTGGGACCAAAAAATCAAATTTGTTAACCCCGTTGTTGTTTGATGATGACATGTACAGGGTGTATTCACCATTAAAACGACCTTGAATATCAAAAATACCCTTCCTTCTTGAACTAATAAATATTCAAACAAAATTCAAAACCTTGGAGGTTTCTTCACGAACCAAAAAAAACTTGAAATTTATTAGTTTTTTGGACAATCCTTTTTTATTATTATTTACAAAACTTTTTTGTCCTGTTGTTCATTTTCTATTGAAAAATCGATCAAAAATCACAGAAAAAGAAACAAACAATATCAAGGAGCGACTATATCGACAATATTGGCGAGAAAATAAAATGTTACAATTTTCTTTTCCCAAAAACAAAAAAACATTGTCAATAATCATTGTCCAAGTCTAGTTTTCTCATCTTTCGTCGTCTATCATTCACTATCTGATCAATATTTACCATCATCGAATGATTGTGGCCTATATTTAAAAAGATAGCAACAAAAAAAACGAAAATGAAGTCACTTTTTTTTTCATTAACATTTTGCACAAATAAACACACACACAGAGATATCGCTCAACAAGTGTTAAACAGCTTTGGATTGAAGCAAACAAAAACTGAAAATGAAAAAAACTTTGGCCCTCGATGATGAAAAAATGATTAACTTTTTTTTCGATTTTTGCAAATCAAGATCAAGAATTTCTAGGATTTTTGTTTTCTTTCTGTCCAAGACAAACAAACTATTGATCAAAGTCAAGGACAAGTGTCTATCTCTGTCTCTAATGCAGAAAATAGTCAACAAAATTGGACAAACATAGAAAATGATGATGATGATGGTACTAACAAGAACGACGACGATAATGATGACCATAGCAGCAATAAACATAACAAGATAATATTTCGGACAAACAAACATTTGCGATCAAATCAAATCAAATCAAATAAACAAACAAACAAACAAAATGGATAAATAACGCTGGTTGGTAAACATCTTTGATATTCTAGTCCAGTTCAGTCCAAACAAACATATTTGGATCAGATTGAAGAAAAATTTCCATGGAAATGCATGGCAAAAAACATGTTTTGAAATAAAATCCCCATTAAACAAATTGAACATTGAATCGAATATGAAAATCATCAAGTAAGTGATGAATATCATCATCATCATCATCTTTTAAACGACGGTAAAATGAAAAAAACGGGTAAAGTATATCATTGAGAAAGAAGGAAAAGTTTTCCCCGTTTAAATTTTTCGCTTGTTATCATTGAATGATGAATGTTTGTTTGAATGATAAGATATTTCATCTGGTCAAGTAATTTTTTTAAAATCTATTTTTACCTAACTGGTCTCAAATCAAATCAAACATCACACACAAGTATTTTGAATTTGAATCGTCGGTCAAACTTATCACAAGTTGATAAAGTACACTAAGGTCGATCTCAGGTTTGATATCTCAGGTAAGTACCGGATAAATAAACGGGTTAAAGCAAATATTATGCAAATAAATTTCTGCAAAAAAAAAAATTCACACAGCTAAAAAACGAAGAAAAAAAACCGAAACTAAACAAACACTGCAAAATTTAAAATTTATTATCATCAACATTCAATCCAATGATGATGATGATCCGATAACAGAAATAAGTAGAAAAAGAAGAAAAAGGTCAAACGAAAATTATAATAATTTGTTGTTGTTCCAACAACAACAATATTGGTCATTACAATTTCATAACATTTCTCCAAGTCTAACTTTGTGTGTGACTCTTCTCATTTAAATATTAAATGATTATGGATGTAAACACGCAGCAAAGTAAAAAGCAAAAATGAAATTACTAATTAAGGTGCAATTTGAATGCAAGTTTTTTCTTTAAAAAAAATGAAAAATAATTAACATTTTTTTTGCTCGTTCATTTCATTCATCAATTGAAAAGGATTTTGAAAAATTTTACAAAACGATGATATTTTACAAAACGAAGAGCAGCAGAAGCAGCAGAATACTTAAAATCCAATTTGAAACAAAACATGCATATGGCATAAACAAATTGATGATGATGATATGACACGATAATGATGATGATGATGATGATTAACATTGTCGAAATAGTCATCATAATAATTATCATTTTTGTAATTGAAAAAAAAAGTTATAGCTAGGTCAGCTAGTGAGCATGCGCGTTATTCATTATATGATTAATTAGTTTTTTTAGATGAAAGTGATGATGATGATAAATTGACAAACAGAATACATACCTTGCACCAACAAAAATTTTTAAACGATTTGCATCAAATAACATTGGTTTATAATGTTTAATTTCTGGATGTGAATATCGTTCCAAATCATTATCCAAATCTAAATAAACAGAAAAAAAGTGTGAGAACAAAATCAATTATCAAACGGAAAAAATATGAGGGGGAGGGGGAAATTTAAATGTACGAAAAGATTCACAAAAACATTTCTTTCATTTCCAAATAATCATCATTATCATGTGAACATGTCATTGATATTTTTGCTGAAAAATTATCATTTTCATGGTTCCTGTTCTAGTTGTTGATGAATGTATTTTTTCTTTTAAAAATTCAATAGAGAGAGGATCCAATGTTTTTTTTTTGATTGAATCAAATTAATTGATTTGAATAAAGTAAACAACAAAAAAAACCAAAAAATCCACCAACCAAATCAATGTTGGTGGCGTAAATGAGGAGATTTTCAACGAAAAAACCAAAGAAAAAAAAACAAAATTTTCTGATCGGTTGAATGGACAATGATGATGAACGCCAAAAAAGATTTAAAAAATCAATTGAAAATCGGGGTCGTTCATAGATTTGAAACTTTTCAAACAACCAAAATGAAAAAAAAATCCTTATTTTTTTCCTTTTCACAAAAGGTGTTCAAATCAATAAAAAAAAAACAGGTAAAGTGCTTTTGCTGCACCCAATAGCCAACCAGCCAGCCAATATTTGCTAATCAAAAAAAAAAGTTTCAAAGACGACCCTTTTCAAGACAAGAAAATTTCTATTTTTTCAACCGATAAAAAAAATTGGACCAATAATCAATCAATCAATCATTTTGAATGGGATTTTTATTTTTTTCTTCTTTGCTAACCCTTAGTTAGTCTTGGTTAGTTTTTTTTTTTGGTGAAAACGTCAACAGACGATAATAATGATTATTATTGGAAAAAAAAAAATTTT
>ERZ500997.434-NODE-434-length-11914-cov-4.647862_pt1 | contig 11914 bp, 9 predicted proteins | sample MGYA00248826_ERZ500997 | MGnify/ENA primary metagenome ERZ500997 (study PRJEB25958, sample SAMN03398524) | human skin metagenome | study: EMG produced TPA metagenomics assembly of the Human Skin Microbiome Metagenome (human skin metagenome) data set.
CTGATTACAATCGATTGACATTTGAAATCAAAAATCAAAAATCAGAAAAAACAAGTGATCAGCTTATAAATGATTTCTGATCAGGAAAAGCAAAACAAGAGAAAAAGATAAAATCAATGATCCTATTGATTTGTTGTTTTTTTTTATAGAATCCTAGTTACCAAATGTTGATAAAAATTGATTAATTTTTGTCACACATTTTTTTTCAAAAGGTTATCTGGTTTGTTTTTTAATAACAAGTTTGTTTTTAATTAATTTGTTTATCAAAATGATGATTGCCATCAATTATTTCAATTCGATTACATTATGTTATTATGTTTTTTTTCAACATTTTCAAGACTTTTTTTTTAAAATAAATAATTTAAAATTGCAATAATATCAGGATTAAGTATTGGCAATCGATTAATCAGATCAATCAATCAATCATTCAATTTGATTACAATGTGAATAAATAAAGATTATCATCATCATCGTTGTTGTTGTAGCTGTCTTGCTCTTGATCTTGTCATAATTATTCGCACTGATGGTGGTGATGATGATGATGATGATGATGATTGTGATGAATCATTTATTCGTTTACCTAAAAATAAAAAACTAATTTCTTAATTATATTAATATTTTTTTCAAATAAATTACAAATACTTTTCCTTGTAGTTTTTGTAGTTTTTGTAGTTTTTGTTGTTGTTGTTCTTTTTGATGATAATGATGATGATAATAATGATGATGATGATCTTGATGACCGGAATGAATGACGAATTTGTCGAATATTGTTTCGTTTTTTAATAATTACCTTTTTTTCATGTTGTTGTTTATTTTCAATTTGTTGTTTTTTAATCATTACTTTTCGCAAAGGTTCTTCATTTTGATTGTTTTTGTTTATTTTTTCACCAAGCTTTCGATTTTCTAGCTGTTTTTTCATTAAATTTAATTTAGCATCCTGTTCGATAATTGTCAATAATAATTTATTTAAATTTTTACAAATTTCCATTGTCAATTTTGCTTTTTTACTTAACCAGAACAAAATGATGAATATCGAATCAAATCAAAAGCAAACCACTCATGAAACAACTAAAGTTTGATAACAACAACAACAACAACAAAAATACTTTGATTGAAATAATCGATTGTTTATTTATTTATTATTTACAAAATGAACAATATTGATGGTGGCAGAAAAATATTAATAATAATGAGAATATTTAACAAACAGAAGAAAAGAAAAGAAAATGTTTTACACTATTTTGTATCATATATAAATAGCAAAATTATAATTTATCTCTTGGTAATGTATGTATCAATTGATTGTGACTAAGAGTGAAAGTGAAAAAATTCAAAGAAAGAAACCAAACAAAAATTCATCTGCTATCTGTTGTTGTTTATTTGTATAATATGTTTCATTCCCAAAAACCGATAATTCAATATCACATTAAACATTGAAATCAATAATATCATTGATATTGATGTTTTCATCGATATTGCAGCCGATGTTGTTGTAATTCCTATTTGTTTAAAAAAAAAATTACAAAATTAATTTTTCACGATAACGATTCAATTGATAAATACACATACCATTCGATGATGATGATGATGAGGATGATGAAATAGAATAGCTTGCCATTGTTACATTTAATGATATTAATGCATGATCAATACCTTTTTGATTTAAAACCATAAACATTACATCACCAGCATCTTCTGGTTTCACAGCGTCGATTATAAAATTTGATGTAAAACAATTCATTGAATTTGATGACTAAATTGGGAAAGAAAAGAAAAATTATTTGGTTAAATGAAAAATCAATCAAACAAAAAATATTTACCATAATCAATTCACGTGTTGTATATCGGCCAATAATTCGTGATGGCATCATTGCTAAATGTCTATGTATCCAATATACTTTTTTCGGTCGTGGAATACAACAAAAACGTGCAATCAATGTAATCTGTGATCCAATCAATGCAATTACAGTTGAATTTATTGATTCAATTATTGGACGGCCATCGGCACTATTGATTGATTTACTATTTGGTGAACATTCATTGTTTGATGATGAGGAAGAAATTTGTGGCTGATGATTATTATAACCATTATTAAAATCTGGTCCATTTGATCGAGAAGCTTGAAAATGTGATTCTCGATTTGAATGATCATGTATTTTACGAAAATCATTTGATGATGATGATGATGATGATGATGATCTATGATGAAAATCATCCGATGATTCTGGTATGGATGGAAGATGTGGATTTTGTGAACGTAATTGATCAACTAATGCAGTCATTTCATCCGATGCTTCACGAACATTAATAAAAAATCCAACCGAAGCGAAAAAACCTAATTCATTTTCAGTTACACAACGATACCAACCAATATCTTTTAATGTTATTGGTCTTATAATCAATGTTCCATCTGGACTTGTATCAATAGGTGCTAATGAATCATTAGAAATTTTTGGATCAGAATCACGTTCCCATCTAACTGGACTCATTGGATTGGCATCAATTTCACAACGTAATATTAGATCCATTCCTTCGATTATTGGAAAACCAAATCCTGGTTCACGAACAATAGAAAATTCTGGAGGGTCTGTAAAGTAAAAAATACAAAGATAAATTCAGTGATTTATTGAAATAAATCAATTTTCTTACATAAAACATTTAATCTAGCCGTAACATTGGCTATATTTGGCCAACTTAAATGTGATATTTGACAAATTAATGGTTCATGATGAAATTTCGCACTAACATTTAATGTTAATACAGATATTGTTAATGATACATCTTCTTCGGCTGAATATTCCATCAATAAACGACTTTGATGTGTAAAATTATTTTGCCCAACAAACCATTGTACTGATTTGATCATTGATGTCATTCCTTTTATGACACAATTAATTTTGATTAAATTATTGGCACGTACAGATATTGTACTATGTGGTGATAAAAGACGTCCTTCAAATTCAAGATATGGTTCTTCAGGTACATCTTTGAAAAAAAAGGAAAATTGAAATTAGTTTGAGGTTTTAACCAAAACAAAAATCAAACATACTATTCAATACTATTCGCATAATGGGAACTTTCTGCCGAATATTAAAATCACCATCAAGTTTCCAACATTCCCATAGACCAGCGTCCATTTTTGTAACACGATTTATAGTTAATGTTGCTTTACCATCATTCGATATATTCCAATGTCTACGTTGATTTGAATCCTAGAATTTGTTTAGCGGGAAAAATCAATCAATGATCCGTATGGATGAATATCAAAACTTACCAATGGTATTGGTTTATTATTTAATGCCCATCTAACTGAACCACCGGGCGTTACTACTGAACATGGAATATCAACTTTATCTCCTGGATTGATTACACGGGTAATTGTATTCGTGCCCGGATCATATGGTTGTGCTGAAACTATTGAGAGAAAAAAAAACACAATTAATCATAAGCATACAAAATAAAAAAATTCAGGAAAAAATAAAGTAAAAGGTATATATATGGCACGAATCAGGAATCAATATATTGAACATTAAGTCAACTCGGAATTTTCATCCAATGACGGTATGTTTGTTTATCTGGATTGATAAATTTTAACAAGAAAGAAAGACAAACTTTACTTTTCAATTTAATAGTCGAAAAGAGAAAAGAGAAAAGTAAACACAAAACAAAAGTGGAATGAAAAATCAAAATCAAAATCACTTCAGTTCCATTTCTCATGTGTGTGTTTTTCCATTCCCATCATATATCAACAGAATTAATTATAACCAACAGAATCAGTATAATAAATTTACATTGATAAAAAAAAATATATACTAAAAGTAAACACAATCGAAATGAAAATAAAAAATAATAATAAAAATGATGATAGTCAATAATGTCATTGAAGATACATTGTTTTTTTTAATGAAAATTGTAATATTTTTTTTCTTTGCTCTTAGAAAAATGATGTAATTATCATCATAAATCATCATGAATCTTTACGATTTTTTAGATTTTTGTTTGTTTGTTTGTTTTTTCTTTCTGTTTTTCTTGGATGCATAAATGTTAATTCAATTCAAAACGATGACTATTTCATAATCCAGTTTTTTTTCAAGTTTTTTTCCATCAAATAAAATGACAGAATTTTGGATTTTGTAATGAAAACTTTTGGATTTTCGTGTGTAAATGAACGAAACGAAACAGAAGAAGAAGAAGAAGAAAAAATTGAAATTTATGACTGGATTATAATAAATAATAAGGATTTACAAAAAAAAGGATTTCAAATGGGGGGAGAAAACATAGTCAGTAATCATTTTAAATGAAAAAAATAAACTAAAAAAGTAGTTTTTTCATTTGTGGTTTTTTTGTTGTTTTTCGTGGCCAAAATTCTGTATAAACAACGAATTTATTTTTATTTTTTCTTGATAAAAAATAAGATCCATTTTGCCTTGTGTGTGTGTGTAACAAATTTTCTAGTTGCCTAACATTTTTTTTTACTGAATGAAAATCTTAATCCCAGGCAATCAATATGAATTCGTTTAGTATTCTTGTTGTTGTTGTTGAATAGAATTAAAATTCTTGACAACAACAACGAAATGAAAAAACTAAGACTTTGACGAAATCGATGATGATGATCGAAATAATCACCTAACACTTTTTTTGTGGCTATTTTCATTGTGATAAAATGAGGATTTTGTCTTTGATACTCAAACCGGGTGATTATGGAAGAGAGAGAGAGGGTATTTACGAATTTAGAAGGATTTTCGGCACAAAATCGATTCATTCAATGAAGCCAACATTTGGGATGTTTCCAACCGACCAAAAGAAAAACTGATAAAACTTTTTTTTCGCCATTGACTTTTTACCCACATACATTTTACATTGAACAAAGAATAAAAAACCACAAAATTTCACTCATTTACGTTCATTATTCTATCAGTAGACAAAAAAAAGTTTAACTAAAACAAAATGAGAATTTTGTGTTGTTTTTTCTCTAAAAAAAGTATAGCCAGGCTTTTGAATTTTGTTTTTATGTGTTTTTTGTCTGCTTGCATGATTTCCTAATACGAAAATTTTATCGATCACGAGGAAAAAAGAATGAATTGGAATCACAAATCGATTTGAATTGAATCCGACAAAAAACAAAAAACAAAATGGAAAAGTGGAAAAAGTTTAAAAATTGATCGAATGAATCGTTCAATACAGCGTGTAATGTGATAAGAAACAAATTCATTGGAAAAACGTCAAAGAAGTTCCATAATATCGATATCGATTTTGAATGATGATGATCATCATAATTAGATAATATGACGCCAAAGGGCGTAATTTTTCGTTGGATCCAACAGAATTTCGCCTTTTGTTTTTCACAATTTTGAAAGAGATTTATCGTTTTTTTTTTCGTCGATTTTCATTGTAAAATGAAACTAATTTTTCTTGGTCAAAATCAATAAGAATCGAACAAAAAAAATAATTAGTTAATTGATAGCCTTTGGTCAGAAAAATTAAATGCGAAACGTCATTTTTGTTTAGCTCATCGCTCATTTCCAATGATGATGATGAACGATGAACATTCATTTTAATCTTTAGTCAATTTGGTCAATTTTTGTTGGCTACCAATTTCCGATTACGATATATATTTTTTCTCATTTCCAGTCAAATAATGATGATGATGATTATTATGGTTGGCCACATTGCAAACTAAACTAGTAAGTAATCGATGATTCTTCGATCGATCGATTCGAAATCGGTTGCACAAAAAAACCGACACTTTCATTCAATTCGACAGTTTCCCCCAGCAGACAAACACCCGATAGCTTCTTGTCCCCTTGGAAAAAAATTGGTGCCAAAAGAAAGAAATTCTGGCCAACCAAAATTAAATTAGCTTCCTTACTGATCATATAAATACATATAGTTAATGGATATGATTTGAACGAACGAAGAAAATGACCAACTAAAGAATCGCAAGAATCAACAAAAATCTAAAAGTAATGAACATGGCATTGCACTCCATTATACTAAACACAAAAGAATTGAATGGAAAGAATGGAAAGAAAAAGTAATTTATAACTGTCTCTTTTTTTTTGCTGTGATTCATATCAATCGAATATAAAAGAAAAAGAATAAAATAACTGGCGTTGTCCTTTATCTTTGCTATTAGATCTAACTGGAAATAAGAAGAAAATAAAGACAACATTGATATAATAGGACAATCTATAGTCGGATGAATTGAACAACAACAAAATAGCCAAAGACAACGAATGGGTCAATGAATTAATGGAATTCTGGTATCTTGACCAAAAGACATCATCATCATCATCATTGATAAACATGTTGAAAAATCTATTGATTTTTCCAAAAAAAAAATTATCCAGATTTTCCGTTTATTTCATTGAAATTTTTAAGAAAATTTTCAAAACCAAAACAATACAATTTTTTCCAAGGAAACTTGTCATTTTAACAGAAGAAAAAACAAATGAAAAAACAAATAGGTCAATTAGGAAGATGATAAACAGAAAAACCCCAAAGGAATCTGCAATGATCTCTGATGTTTGTGTGGGTGTGTATTGTGTGATTAGCCTCGAAATCTTTGAAATACAGAAAGAAATTACCAGATTTTTTTTTCTCCTGGTTATTTATTGATGAACCAAAAAGAAAGAAAAAAATTCTCAATGGACTAACAACTTTACAAAGATTTTCTTTTCTTTTTTATCGATTTTCCCAGCTATAGAATCTACAACAACAACAACAACAAAAAACTTTAAAGTTTTCATTCGCATCAATGAAGAATATTCGAAAGAAAATAACTTTTTTTTGTTGTTTGTTTGAAATGTGAATGAGAAAAAAGTTTAAGTAAAGAAAATGCAGAAACAAAACAAAAAAAATTTTACAAAGAAAAAAAATCTTTGTGCAAAAATATACACAAATTGCCATGGCACCCAGAATTTTACTTCTTTCTTCCATTCCTACCCCTCACACAAAGTTATTGGATTTTTTTTTAAACTAAGTAAACTAAAAATGCGAGAAAAGAAAAACCAAACAACAACCAAAATGCCAAACAAACAACCAGCCCGATTAAAGATGGAAACTTTCACTGATCAATAATTGATTGAGATTGAAAAAGCGACTGGAAAACTGTCACATTCTTCTTGTCTATGTACATAGACATTTCAAGAAGAAGAAGCGTTATATAATCGATTAATTGGAAAAGTTTTTCGCTTTGTTTTAGGGAGCAAATCATTTTCGTTCATCTTCATCTTCATTCATTTATCTATTAAATGCAATGAATAATGTGTGTGTGTGTGTGACATATGTGTGTGTTTGTTTGCTTGATTCATTCATTTATTATTGATAAATCAACAGATTTATATCACTTATTGTGATAAAGATCATGGTTTTTTTCTTTTTCTTCTTCTTTGGTTATTTATTCTTCAATGGTTGACCGAAGAAGAAAGAAAAGAAAGAAAATTTTATCTTTATCTTGAGAATCGATATCGATCATCATCAAAACAATGAAAATTCTACATAGCTAAAAACGATTTTTATGTTTTTTATTTTGTTTTCATTGGCAACATTTCCAATAAGAAGGAAAAAAACAATGAAAAATGACAATAAAATGTTCAGCGCAAAGAAAAACCAAGATGCTAGAAAGCGGTGTTGGATGAGAGAGTGGAATGAGAAATGGCCCAAACATCAGAGAAAAAATGTAATAAAACAGAAAAATGAATGAATGAATGAATGAATAATGTTCAATTCAGTTTGGCTATCTCGAAACATTGATGTTTTTTTTTTCGTTTGCTTTTGTTGGTTGCTTGATTGCTTTCAAAATGAAAATGTTTTCCTGTAATATTTGCTAATTTGAACATGAGATTCGAGTCCAGTCAGCCAGCCAGCCAAAAAAAAAAGGTCAAAAAAGCCAATCATATTACTAATAACCAAATGTGCAATTAACCAGATTTTAGGTTGAATGATTTTTGACATCTGTCGGTTGTTGTTGTGAATGATTTAAAAGAGGACCACACAAACACAAAATCAGTGCAAAACACTATTTGAAACCCAGAAAAACATTGTCCAAATATCAAGAATCCGATCATCAACAACAGTAGAAACAAAAAAAAAATCAATTAGTTCCATTTTAGTCAACAAAAAAAGAAAGATTTCATTTGATTAATGGAATCAATTTTTTCTTTAAATCAAAAGTGTAATTTACACCAAATTAGAAAAAAATAATAATCAGAAAATGATTGATTACAAGACCAAAATCTTATTCATCAGACAAAAATCGAGAATACTGAATCCGAAATTCTTTCAATTCGGTTTCATTCATTCATTCATGTCGACAACGACACATTTTGCAGTCAACCAAGTCAATTGCATAAATATTTTGGATAGCATTTAAATGAGATGTGTGAAAACAGTGCGGATGATGATGATTACTGTTAGACAACAAATCGAGAAAATGCCGAATTGTGAATTGTGAAAAAATTCAAATTTTTTATTCTCTCTCGCTTGATTCTTGTTCAAACATTTGCCACAGCGATAGTGATAGATCAACAACAAATTGAATGAAAGTTGAGTAAGAGAAAAAAAGGAGAAAAATCGATTTTTAAATTTCTTCAGTCAGCAAAGTAACGTTGACAAAGTGGAAAGAATTCTCTATTTTTTTCGGTTCTGGATACAAACAAATTTTGTTTTTTCCAAGCAAACAAACGAATTTGTGAAAATAAAAATAAAAATCGAATAACAATTCAACCGTATAATCATTCATTTATTTTTCACATTGAAAGTTTTTTTTGTGTGATTCTCTCTCTGTCTCACTCTCTGTCTCTGATTCTCTGTGATTTTGTGTCCATGCAGAAGGAAGAAGAATCAAAGAATTTCCGAATGATGAAACCGATCGTCAACAACAACAACGACGACTACGTCATCAAATGTTTAAATTTTTTTTTTCACTTCAAAAATATGATAAAGATGTATCCATAAATCTTATTGTAAATTGGATATTTTTATTATTATTTTTCAAAAAAAAAATTGAATGAAATTGTTATGGTTGTTTTATGTGTGTGAAAGTAGAACACACAAACAATTGAGAATGTTGGCTATATATTCATAATAATAATAATGTTTAGCCATCATTATACCACACACATTGATGTAACAATAATAACCAAACATAACCATTTTAATGGCAGCCAAATATTTTTCGTTATTCAGTAATATTATTCATTCTTGATGCATCATTTAAGTTTTGTGTTTTTAGTGCTTCCTTTCTTGTTTTCGATATTCAATTTTTTATTTATTCGTTTAGACTAAATATTCAACACTAACGCGCACACAGAACGAGCGAATGAAAAAAAACCAATGGATCGTCAAGCCGTTAACCAGAAATAAAAAATGAACAAAAGAAGAATAGGAGGAAAAAACAACAACCTTAAATATAGACTCATAAAAAATTGTGAATTTTTCTCATCATTTCAAAGGTGAAAAAAAATTGAAAAAAAGTAACTTTTTGGTGCATAAGCAAACACTATTTAAGACAACCAACGACGAAAATGAAGGAAAATTCCGGAAATTCAAGATCATTGGTTATTAATTGCCAAAAAAAAAAAATTCTAATCGAATGTCGATTTTTTTCAAAAAAAAAGGAAATTAATGACAAAAAAAAAATGTTGAAATTCTGTCTGTTTGAATTTTGCAAATACAGAGGAGATATTCTTTCGTCTGAGCAGAATGTTCAAAAAAACAAAAAACGAGAATTGTCGAATAGAGCGAGCGAGTCATTGTCATCGACTTAATGATGATAATATTTTATTCGAAGAAGAAAAAAACTAAAAATATCTATTTTTTAATAATAGACCACCATATTATGGAATTGGTGGAAACGAGGTCGATTCATTCATTTTTCTTTCAGCCATTATTTTCATTATTGTAAAAGTAAAACAAGGATAAATGAAATGAAATGAAATGAATGGCTGAACTGAAAGAAGAAGAAAATGACAACCGAAAAAAAAACTGATGATGATAATCGAATCGATCCGAAAAAAAAAACAAAAGAAAAAGAAAAATGGAACATCATTTTTGGATATTGGTCTTCACATTTGTCGATTCTGTATTTCTGGTTGGCTGGATTTTTTCTTTTTTTCTCGACAAGCAAGCAATAATCATTGGAATGTGAATGATCAACGCCTTTTTTTGGAAAATTTCTGGTCGCCCATTAATTAATCAAAAAAAAAAAAAAATGAAAAATTCATTGATCCACAGAATGAACAAATGATATCAAATGGTTAAATGAATCAACTACGATCTTAATCTAACAACTGAAAGGGTTACGAAAAAACTTGGAATATGCCAAACAAGAATTTGTTCGTTTCTTGTACGTGATGATCAAAGCTAATCTTATTTAAAACATCATTTCCTACCAATTCTTTCTTGACAAAACAAGGATACTTTCGTATAGCAACCAAACAAAAACGGAATCTACCATTATTCGTCCGACCAAAAGAAAAAAAAAACTTAATTTGAACAGAAAATTTACAAGCAAAAAAAGAAAAATGTTTAATTTGCAATTAAATTTGCTGTTTCAGCATCACTACCATCATCATTATCATCAGATGAACGTTTAAACAAAAAGTCATGAACCTGGAATGTTACCCTATCGTTTTTCTCGATAAAATATTTCAACATGACTGAATAAACATCAGTGAAAAGAAGAAAAAAAAATAGTGTCGATTTGGGATTTCAACTAAAAAAAAAACGAAAAATTCCTATTTGCCTTTATGTATACATTGAAAATATGGCCAGCAGGCTTAAAAATTTCAGAATAAAATTTTCCGAACTAAAAAATTCAGCCATTCATCATCATCATCATCAATGATGATAATGATCGAAAATGATGAGATTCTTTTTCATAAAACAAAAAACAAAAAACAAATTGAACAAACGAAATGGGTAAAAAAAGTCATATAGTCAGAATTATAATGATGAATATTTTCATTCGGTTGTTGGATTCAATTGAATTCAACTACTAATCAATTGATTGATTCAAGTGAAGCTAGTGATTTTTTTTTTGTTTCTCATTTCACTATTGTTTCACATGCAGAACAACAAGCAAGAAGAAAGAAAACTAATTGAATGTAAAAAGGCAACAACAAAAAAACATAAAGATAAAGAACAAGAACAAGGAAAAAAATCGAGCAAGATAAAGAAAAAATTTATTCAATGTTCTCGATATGAAAGAAGAAAAAAGGAAGAGAAAAGGCAAAAAATGTCACATTCATAACGTAGTTTGAGATATTTTGTTATTCTAAGCACGGAATATTGTTGACTGACTGACTGACTGACTACATGATGACAATGACAACAACAACGACAACGACAACGATAGAAAAATAGAATAAAAATCCAGTGTTGACTGAATGTAAAACAACACAGAATGAATAAAAGTTTCAAACTTTTTTAGAAAACAAGAAAAGAAAAAAAGGTGAACCAAACAACAACAAAAAAGCTGTCATCAAATCAAATTGGATTGGTTGGTTGGTGTGCAAGTGTGAGGGAGATGGATTTAGAGTTTTTTTTGGAATCTTGGAACATGATGATGGAGAAAGAATGGAAAAAAATAAAACTCGGAAAAAAATTCACATTTAATAAACAAGAAGAATGGAACCAAGCTTGTATTTTTTTTTTTCGGAGGGTGCTTTTTCATTATTATTATTATTCTTGTTAACGTTTATGATCAGAATATATTCGCTTTTTCTGTTATTTGTTACACTAGAATTTCATTAGTTGCAAATAAAAAAATTGGATAGAAAAAAAAATTGGGATAAATTCAGTAAAACGAATGTTGTTGTAAAAATCAATGGACCGTTGTGATATTTATTATTATTATTAGGGTTCATAATCAAACGATAAATGAGTGAATGAAAATCTCAATTTTTTTTTC
>ERZ500997.435-NODE-435-length-11906-cov-4.827356_pt1 | contig 11906 bp, 13 predicted proteins | sample MGYA00248826_ERZ500997 | MGnify/ENA primary metagenome ERZ500997 (study PRJEB25958, sample SAMN03398524) | human skin metagenome | study: EMG produced TPA metagenomics assembly of the Human Skin Microbiome Metagenome (human skin metagenome) data set.
GTATTTTTTGATAAAAAAACCAATTTAAAAAAGATTTTAATGTCATTATTGTCGTTGTACGTCATCATCCATATCATGGAATTGATAAAATTATTGACTTTTTTGACAATAATAACTTTGACTTACAAGAATTTTTTTTCAAAAAATACTTCATTGATCTTATTTTCTTTTTCTCGATAAACAAGAGAATAGAATTCTTAGGAAAGATGCATTATTTCATTGATAAAATTTTCAGATAAAATGAACCAGAAAATTGAAAAACAAACTTTTTATGTATAAATTTGGGGAAATGAACCAAAGTGAGAAAATAAATAAATGCAGTGTATAAATTGGGTGAAAAAATGAATTAGAAAAAAGACACAGAAAGAGAGAGAGTGGGGAGAAGCAAATAACAACACTCTCTCTCGGTTTGCCATTCGATTCACTAAACGAAGAACTCAATAACACACACAAACAAACAAACAGAGTGAGAGAGAGATAGAGAAACAAATTCATTGAATTCAAGCTTTGCCACCATCATCATCATTATCAATGAGAAACTAAACTTAAAAAAAACAACGATACTACCAAACAAATCATCATCAACAACAATCATCATCATCGACAACAACAGCCATCCATCCATCCAATATTACCGTCATCATCTTGATCATCAACAACAATAACATTATCCATAAAAAACCAAAAAAAGAAAGATACCAAACACATTGTAAAATTGTTTTCTATTTTTTTGAGACGGTGTTTTCTCTTCGACAAAAAAAGTACTCAAGTTTTGGGTTATCCAAAACAGAAAAAAATTATCACTAACAAAAACCATTCATCATCATTGTTCAATCAAATTCTTTGAATTGATTCAAGAATAAACGACAATCATCAATGAATAAATTATAATTTTTTCATATTCAACAAATTATATCAACCAAAGAATTCTGGTTTGTTTTGTTATTGATTTCTCTCTATTTTCATCATTGTTTTCGATTAAATAATGAGGGATATAGATTTTGAAAAATTTACATTTGATATGATCACTCCTTCAATCATTTAGTTTATTTTTTTCATTGAAAAACAAAAAAATAATTTTAATGTGATGTGATGATATTGTGTATTGATAAGCTGAGTAAGAAGAAGTAGAATTTACAATAGAATCTTTTTGTACAAATTCATTCTATAGATGATGTTTGATGACACAAAGACATTGAATTGAATTGAAATTTAAATTCATTCCACTGTCATCATCATCATATAATAACTATAATTATTACCATAACTAAGAACAATTGAAAGGTTATTTGTTGTTTTTTTCTAGAAAAAATTATCATTATTATTATTAGCATCAAAAAAACAATGTTGAATTGAGCATGATTGATTATTAAACATTTAAAATTAATGAATAATTTTATTTTTTTCAATTCTTACATTGATTCTTATGATAGATATCTGTTTTTGAGAAATTCATTCATTCAATTATCGGATTTGGGTGATCGATTAATTCATTAATTATTGAATATCAAACATCTGTGAAATCAAATCATCATTATCGATTGTGTGGCCTTAATTAATCAATTTTTTTTCTCTCTTGTCTCGCTGTTTGTTATTATATCAAAAAACATCATCATCATTATCAGTAATATCATCAAATTTAATACGATATTGAAAATCCCATAAGATTTATCATCATAATTGAGGTAAATTTATTATCACTATTACCATGTTGATAGTTTTTTGATGGTTCCAATGATGATTCATATTTTCAAACAAAAAATATAGTGAGATTCGAAGTGATTGAAAAAAAAATCGATTGCAATGTCAATTTTGTTGAAAATATTCAAATCCATCAAATATGTGTGTTAATGATTATCGGATGTTTCATAATGTTATGTTTTTATCATTTGTAAAGTAAAATATTTCATTTCAATCCCTAATATCATCATTACATCAATCCAATAAGATCGATTTGATTGTGATTGGTAATCAAAACAAACTGTATGACCCATCCTCATCATCATTGTCATTGTGTGTGTGTTTGATAATTATTATGTGAATCTTATCTTTAATTTTTTTCAGATGTTTTAGTAGCGTTATAGTTGTGTGTAAGTAATCGATTACCATCGATATCTGATATGTTTGATGGTGGCATTAAAAAAATATTGAAAGTGATTATTATCACGAGCCATTTTTTCCACAATTATCGTTATTATTTGTTGTTGTGCAAAATGAAATTATGAATTTGACAAAAATTTTTAATTTTCCCAATTTTCGTTTTTTTCTTTGAAAACAACAACACAGGTTACAAAATTTTAGAATTTGAATCAAAAGTATAAATACGAAGAAAAGTTCGTTGTTGCTGTGTTTGTTTGGCTAATGTGAATTCTCAAATTTCTCTGCATTGATTCGTAACATTTTTTTTTCTTGGACAAATAAATAAATAAATAAACAAGTTCAACATGGGAGCCATATTGGATACACCACATACGGAAAAAACTACCGATACAGGTACCGGTAATGATTTACGTTATGGTGTTTGTTCGATGCAAGGGTGGCGAGTTGAAATGGAAGATGCACATTGTGCTAAAGTTGGCCTACCAGGATTGCCTGAATGGAGTTTTTTTGCGGGTATGTTGTTAATCTGGTTAATAGCTGTTGAAATTGATTGAATTAATTTAAATTAGTATTTGATGGTCACGCTGGTGCCTATGTATCGGCACATTGTGCTGAAAATTTATTATCAACCATATTACAAACGGATAGTTTTCTTGATTATGCTGCTGCTGCAACATCTAAATTACAAGCATTGAAAACAAATGATAACAACAATACCAATAATACTACTAATAATGGTGATGTTCAACAAACCACAACAACAACAACTGCATCATCATCGCCAACAACATCATCCACAACAAGATCATCTGATGTTGGTGATGATGATAATATTGAGAATAGTAATAACAACAATAGACAAGAATGTGATGAATCTGTAACAATGAGTTCACAAGCAACAACAACAACAACAACCAATAATAATGATAATAATGATGGTAGTAGTAGTAATAGTAATCAGAATTTAGAACGTATCAAGTCGAATATTCGTGAAGCATTTTTGAAATTGGATGAAAAAATGAAATCATTACCTGAAGTAGAATCGGGTGAAGATATATCAGGATCGACAGCCGTAGCCTGTTTAATATCACCAACACATTTATTTTTTGCTAATTGTGGTGATTCACGCGCCGTATTATCACGTAATGGTCAGGCTATATTTTCTACACAGGATCATAAACCAGTAAATCCACAGGAAAAAGAAAGAATTCAAGCTGCCGGAGGTAGTGTTATGATTCAACGTGTTAATGGTTCATTAGCTGTGTCCAGAGCACTTGGTGATTATCAATACAAAAAGGTATGATTTTATTGTTATGTTCTGTTTATTAATATTTTATTCATCGAAAAAAGGTTGTTGGTCGCGGACCATGTGAACAATTAGTATCACCTGAACCCGAAATAACTATTGTTGAACGTGATCCAAGTGCCGACGAATTTTTAATTTTAGCATGCGATGGTATTTGGGATGTTATGAACAATAATGATCTTTGTGATTTTGTTCGCCATCAATTACGTATACATTCAAATGTTGAAGAAGTTTGTTCCACAATTGTTGATACATGTCTTCATAAGGTATATATAGCATTCATACATTTTGCCTGTTAGCGAAAAAATAATGATTATAATTCATAGGGAAGTACGGATAATATGAGTGTTGTTTTGGTCACATTTCCCGGAGCACCAACAATATGCGAAGAAACTAAACGTAAAGATGAAGAATTGAATGAAAAAATCAAAAATGAAGTAGTTTGTATGTAATGTGTGTGTATCACACGATCAATGAATATATTTTATATTTTGATTTGGATTTAATTTTTATTTATAAATTAATAAAATAAAGGTCAATTGTATCGTAATATGGAATTGTATAATTCAATATATCTTTTAATGCAATCGCTTAAAAATATTAAATTTGATAATCTACCTCCTGGCGGTGGTTTAGATTCAAAGTAAGTTACAATACTGAAAACTAACTGAATTTACAAATTTCTATTTTTTCAAAATCAGACGGACATTAATCGAAGAAATACAACGACGACAAGTTGAAAAACGTAATAACAGAGTAAATAATGGCCAATGACGTAATTGATCCGGGGTTTTTTCTTCTTCATTTCGCCACATCCATCTCTCTCTTTTTCTCTCTCACCCCTTACACAAACACACAAAATTCAACTAAGCGAGATGTGCAAAAAAAACAAACATTTTCAATCAATCAAATCAAATGACAACAACAACGGATATAATATGCCAACAACAACAATTTTTTTCATTTTAAATTATTATTTTTTTCTGTTGAAAACATCAACCTCCCCCCGATATATATTTTAGATGAAAAGAACGAATATCAAATCTACGAAAACGCATTAACACACACAATATCTTAAGAAATATTTAAGATAAATTTAAGAAAAAAAATCTTTGTCCCGTTCTCTCATTCTCTTGATGGAAAATGTGTCTATAAATTTCTATTATTAATTATTACTGCTTTTGATTGTTCTTAATAATTTTATTTCAACAACAACAAAAAACAAATTTGATTGATATATTTTAAGATTAATATTTGAAACAAAACAAATGAATAACAAATGAATTTTTTAAAAAGTTTAATAATAATCATAATCAGCTTTATTATTTGTCTTCTGTGTGTGTGATGAAAAAGAGAAAAAAAGTAAAACTTGTAATTTTTTTACATGATTTTATTGGAAACATAATCAAAAAACAATCCGAAAACAATAAACATTTACAAACACAGAGAATAATTAATTAATATTGCCAGAAAATGTAAAACAAAACAAAACCAAGAAAAAAAAAGAAAAGAGACCAGACATTTTGCGAAATAGCAACATTGTAAGAATATTTTCATCCAAAGATGTGTATCCCTTTTTGATTCTGTGTCTGATGATATTTGCAACAAAACAAAATTGCTCTGGAAATTTATTTTTTAAAAAATTCTGTAAAATGTTTAATAATTTTTTTTCGTTGTTGTTCAATAATCTGAACAACCCAGACACATGTGCGTTAAATAATAATAATAATGATGATGATAATAATAGACAAATTTTTTTCTTTCCGAAAAACAAAACAAAATTCACTCACAAAACTTTTGATAAAATAAGTCGGGTAAAATTCAATGAAAAAAAAAATTATGATTACCAAACAGCAAACATCAACAAATGTCATGTTTTTTAAAAATAAATTCTCATCATTCATTGACTGCTATTGATGTTGATGTGCGCCTGTATGAAACAAAACAAAACCAAATTTGACATTGAAATTCATTCAAAATCAATCAATTCAAAGTTGTCATTCAAAATAATGAATAAAAATGATGATTCGTATTTGTTATTTGGGTGTCACAAATGTAAAATGTATATAATGAAAATTGTTGTTGGTGTTTTTCATATCCGTTCTCGCTTTCTCTCGACATTCATTACCAAAATTAATGTCAAATATTCTGAACAACAAAACACACAATCTATATTTTGTTCAAATGAATTTTTAATGAATCCTAATTTGGATTACAACCAACAATAACAATAAATATTGATAATTTTTGAACAAAATTATTAATTCACATTGATTTGAATCAACTTCTTCAGATGGCGTTGATTGATCAAAAAAAATATTTTTTGGTTTTGAAATGAAAAAAAATTCCACAATCCAATCGATTTTTGACTCATATTTATCGAATTTTGCGTGTTGTGATTTTCGTTCACCAATTCTGTCAATGATGATTGTGATGATAATTAATTTTTCTTCAAAAATTAAAAATTTTGAATAAAAAAAATAAATTTTTTGTTTTCGAAAAAACAAATTTTGATTCAAATTTCATTCGTTTGTTTGTTTGATTTTCATTTCCGAAACAATTCTCAACAAATGTCATTATGAATTAAATGCAGGAAATTTTTTTCCTGAATGACAATTTCAATCAAAAATTATTTTTTCGATTCATCCAGATCCCAATGTCAAAAATAACTAAGTCACGGTGTTTTGTTGTTTTTCCTTATTGCTTTTTGAAACTTTTGACTTTTTGACTGTTTTTTCTGTTGAAACTTGTTTTTTATTCGTGATAAATCTCAACTCACCACATGACTTGTTGATTAAGTACCGTTTTTTTTAATTTAGTAAATTGAAAAAATTTCAAATCAATCGTCAAATCATTAATTTGTAATGATAAAATTTCAAAGGTGGTGGGAAGTTGATTTTTATGTGTGTTTTTCGTTTTTGAATTGAATAACAAATGATGGTCATTAGTTATTCAATTTTTACATCAAGTTTTTGTTTGTTCGTGATAAATTAAGGATAACAAGCACAAAATACAAATAATCATTTGAATTTCAAATTATTTCGTTGTTGATTTTCATTGATTAAAGCCCACTCATTAAACAATGAAAGGTTTGTCGCTTCTTTTGAAATTTTGAATTTTTGTGAGTATAGTGATGGCATTTTGCCCGATTTCGATTTCGATATATCGAGTCAACATTTTTTCTTTTTTCCCTCCTCAATGATTGATTTATATCGAAAAAAATACCCAACAAAATGTCGAATTCTTTAACCATTTTTCTATTTTGTTTGTTTTGCTTTTCCAATTCACTTACTTTAAAGTGTGAAAAATAAAGAAGAAGAAAATCGAAATTTGGAAAACAAAAACAACTGAAAAGCATTGTGTTTTGATTTTGCAATTTTGCAACGTAGTCAAAAAAATCGTTTGGTTATTTGGTTGTTCTATTTTCCTATAGATCCAAACGAATGATCCGAACATGTTGAGAACAATATTTATTTATTTAATTAATATAAATGATCTTCTTTTTCATACAATTATTTTAGTTTTTGCTGATGTTTGTCAATTGTCAGTATTTTTCCAGTTTGCCACTTATGTTTGAAATAATAACAATAAGTTCCGTTCAAACTCCATATCAACTGGATTATGATTGCTATGGATTTTCCACCACCATACACAACCATAATACCAAATGAAATATAAAATGATTATTCCCTTTTTCATTCGCATATCACTTGTGTGTGTTCATACAACAAATATTTGCATTAAATTAACACATTGATTTTGTGCAAAAAAGCCAAGTTCCACAGCGAATGAAATATTCTTCTTCATTGAATAAGAACCTAGAAAATATATTAGAGATGCTAATTGATGGCAGTGTGCTTGTGTGTTGGCCTATTTTGTTTCTGCAATAGCACCACTTATCATCATCATTATCATGACTATTGCACATGATTGTCCATTAACACAATCAATATTATTAGCAATATTGAATCAATCAGTACAGTAGGAATCAATCAATTTTTCACAGAAAAGTACGCACACAAGTTACCTATTTGTCATTCTTTGAAATACCAGGAGGAAGATTTTCATAAATGATAATAACATATCTCCTGAATCACAGAAAACAAAGTTAATGTTTTTTTTATTGACAACAAAACATTGTATTTCACAATCACCAATCACATCATATATTATTTGTCTCTCTATATGTGTCATTACGAGAAAGCGACATAGACATTTGTTCCGTTGTTCAGAATTTTTATTTTGGCTACAAAATATGTGTGTTGAGTGTTCATCATTATTATTATTATGATTATAAAATGGCCATGTGTGTTTTTTGTATAGATTTTGTTTCTTGCAAAAAATACTGTTTGATTGAATCATATTGTGAATCACATCATTTTCCAGCATTATCATCATGCCTAAATAATACAATAATCATTTGTGTTGAATAATAATAATTACCTGTTATATTTTCAACTTCTATTGAATTTCTAGTGTCTTTAACTCTTTCAAATTTCAACAATTTTCTTTTTTCTCATTCGTTCATTGTTGTTTGGCTAAAAATATATATTTGTTGCTTTGTTTTTCATTTGAATTTCAGCCTAATTTTACCGTAATATCGTCATCATCATTGTTGTTTTGTCTGCTCCATGTGAATGAATGAAAAATTGAATGGATGACAACAACCTGAACAACAACAACAATAATAACAGGTGGGTGGATGTTGAAAATCTTCTCTGCAAAAATTCCATTCATCATCATAATGATGAAATTTTTCCAATATAGAAAATATTCTATTAATGATTACAAACACGATCAGATGCTTCATTAATTTCATTTAATTTCACTTTTTTCGAGTTCATTCCGAAAATGGAACAGCAGCATTTTTGGTATTTTTTGGTAATCTATGTTGATGTTGCCAATGACAACATCCATCCATCCAAAAAAAAAGAAAAAATCAAAAATCGTCGTCATCATCATTATGATTATCTTGAGATTTAAATGAAAATCATAGCAACCAAAAAATATTGATTATAACTTGGGTGATTTCAAACAAACAAACAAATAACAACAACAACAAAATTATCATTTGATTCTATGGTGGTGTCGACCATTACAACAATATTTTTGTCTCCCAATTTATTTCTGTTATCGATACCTATGATTATGATTGGTGATGGTTGGTAATTGGTGATTGGAAATTCGATATAAATTCATTTTTACATAGCTTTCAACACGATTCATTCATTCATCATCGATGACATCAACAACAACATTTTTCTATGAATGAATGAAATATTTACGCACGTTGATGAACAACTGATTGACGCACGTTGATAATCAATCCAATCACTAATCGAAAACTGGACATCCATATACGTCCATAGTGTATGTGTTTGTGAAAATTATTTTTAGATAACAAACATCATTATCTGAAAAATATACACAAAGATGTTGATTTGATTGATTGTGATCTATACAGTGTCATCAAGTGAATGGGTGATTCATTCATTCAATTTATAATTTTCTATAGTGAAAAATTGATCATTTTGATTAATAAATAATAAATAATTGTCAGTTATAACAACTCGTCATGTTTCTTCTAAAAAAGGATTGATCTGATCTGGTAAATCTAAAGTGATGATGATGATTTTGTTGTTGATTGTAAATGATTAATGCCACCCACGCACATACATTCATTTTTTTGGGAATTTTGTTTCTGAACTCGGTTGTTCGGGATACCATTGTCAACATAAACATTGATAACAACAACCCAAAAATCAAAGGAAGAGAAAATTTTTAATGTCCGAAAACAAACATCATCACCCTTTACGTCGATTTTGCTCTGTTTGTTTATTTATCAATATCGAATCGAAACGATTTTTTCGATATATAAAATCCAATCAATTGATTCCAATCATATTATCGATTAGTAATCAATTTTCATATCGATTATATCAATGCATTAAGCATTTTATATTTGTTTGATTGCTCTTTTCAAACATCACAATTCTTGATTGATTAGACATTTGAAATAATAATCATTTTTTTCTTTAAAGCGATTAACATTTTCAAAGTTGTTTCTTCTCAGCAAAATACCTTGTTTTCCGTTTTGTTTGATATTAACCTGATATATCCAAAATAAACAGATAGTGTGTGGAATGTATGCCATGTCAAACTGACAGATATATTTAATATCATGTTTTCTCTTCTCTTTCATCATTTTTGAGGAGAATAATAATAATATTATTAATAATCCACCTTTTCTTTTCATTTCATCATTGTTTGACAATAGATTCAGATGAGATCAACATCAACAACAATCTAACAGACCTAGACACATCTCTTCATATGGTCTTCTCTCTCTCGTCTTTAATCACATTGTTTGTATATAGATAAATGATCACCATCATCATAGTGATAATCTTAAATAACAAATTCTCATTTCACCATTGCCATCATCATTGTCATCATCCGATTCGATCGTTACGCAAATAAAACATTTTGTTTGTTGAAATTGAATGTTTACAATACACATCATCAAACATCATGATCAAAAAGTGTTGGAATAAATTGTTGATTGAAAATGTATCATCATTAATCACTTGTATAGTGTATTATTATTATTTTATTGTCATGATTATTATTGTTCAATCAGCAGTAATAATCGATAGTAATAGTCATAATAATAATCGATTATTATTATTGACAAAACGTGATTGGAAATCAACATTACCGGTACCGATACCAAAACCGGGTGAATATTCTCAAGGTTCCATACTGCAATTTTTAAATCGTAAACAAAATTTGGATAGGAAAACATCCAATCAAGATGCTATTACGACAATTGACAATACTGATCCATTATCATCATTGCAACAATTAAATCTGACTGAAGCAAATCGTTGTCTTTTGGGTAGCGAATTTGACCATTGTCCAGCCAATCTTGAATGTCGATCATTGCCACATTATGATTCAAAATTCAATGTTTGTGTTCAAATTGATTGTAGTTTAGATTGTCAAAATTTTAATGAAATCCATTGCCCATCGGATAGTCAAATTATTCAACAAATGATTGAAATAAAGGGGAAAAAATGTTGTCTCCATTTGTGAGTATTTATCGGAGACTGATGTCATATTGTTATCATTTTTCGTTTTTATCAATTACACGTTAGTTGTAACTGTGATGAAAATAAATGTACTGTACAAAAATGTCTTGGTTCACGTCCGGTCGTTTTAAAAAAGGCAGCGAAAATTCCGGGAAAATGTTGTGATCAAATTGAATGTAATCCCTGTAAGTAGATGTATTAATGATTGAAAATGATTATTATTTTTTATCCTTCATAATAGATATACCGAAAAAATGCGTCGGTTTAAATGGCGAACAATATAATACGGGTGATTCATGGCAATTGAATGACGATTGTCATCGTTGTAATTGTATTGATGGTGTACAAAAATGTGAAAGTATTGAAAATTGTCCATATAAATGTTTACCAGCTAATCATACGGAAAAACTTGATTCAAATCAATGTTGTCCACGTTGTAAAGGTTGAATAATAAGAAACTCTTTACAAGATTTTTCATTAAAATCCTTTTTCGGTGAATTTATATTTAGCTTGTATCGATGCGGATGGACAAAAACATATTGATTCATCGATATGGATTGATAATTGTCGTCGTTGTGAATGTAAAAATGAAAAAATTATCTGTAACTCACCATATGGTGGTCGACAATTTTGTGATCGTCCTTGTATGGAAAATGAACATCGTCAATGGCAAAATGATCAATGCTGTGATAAATGTGAATGTAATTTAAATTGTCCGTTTGGTTTTCAAATCAATTCTACTGATATTAATCATAAAACATTATGTAAATGTAAAGAACATCTAATCCGAAATAAATCCATCAAAACCGATTATAATTCTCCTCAACAAGGTATTCATTCTATCAATGTTTTTAGCCCATTAATCATTTTGTTTTCGTTTCGTCAACAACAATCTAGCCTCGAACACAAATAATTTCAATCCAATATGGATTCTATTAGGTTTTGCTATATTAATTATTGTTTGTTCATTTTGTTCATATTCGGCATGTGCTTATATTAAAAATCATCATCATCATCATCCAGTTACAACAAAAACAAATTATCAATATATTAATCAAAAATCAACCAATAATAATAATAATAATCATCATAATGATGGTGAAACGGATGATGATCAAGATCTTCATAATGAAATGAGTCAAATGAATGATCAACAACAATCGACCATCGATGATGACCAAACAATTTAATCGATAATTCGCTACAAACAAACAAAAATCTCTAGTCAAATGAATCGATGTATAACACACACGAGCAACAACAACATTTATTAATTAACCACATTTTTTGTAAAATAAACATTTTGAAATAAATTTAGTTTTTTTTTGTGAATAAATAAATAATCTTAAAAAATCGATACACTACCGCCATCTATTATTTTGATATAAACAAAATTGAATTAGATTGAT
>ERZ500997.436-NODE-436-length-11857-cov-5.717167_pt1 | contig 11857 bp, 13 predicted proteins | sample MGYA00248826_ERZ500997 | MGnify/ENA primary metagenome ERZ500997 (study PRJEB25958, sample SAMN03398524) | human skin metagenome | study: EMG produced TPA metagenomics assembly of the Human Skin Microbiome Metagenome (human skin metagenome) data set.
CCAATACTACCTTGTTTACCAAGTTTAATAAAATCAAAACAAATCAATTATGCAAGTTTTCATAATTCAATAAGAAAATTTTCATCATCAAATCAAGATGTTATTGAAAAAGAATTTCAAACTGCTATTGCTAATTTTTCGAAATTAACAACAATCGATAATGATATGAAATTACGTTTGATTGCTCTTTGTAAACAAGGTAGTATTGGACCTTGTACAAGTGATAAACCATCAATGTTTAATGCTGATGAAAAAGCTGAATATCAAGCTTGGAAAGCATTGGGTGAAATGTCACAGGATGATGCAAAAAAACAATATACCGAACTTGTTAACAAATTATTGAATGAAAATCCTGATAAACAAAAAAGTCAAAAAGAACCTGAACTTGTATTCGAAGAACGTGATCAAGTCTATTGGATTAAATTAAATCGTCCAAAACAATATAATGCTATTACTCCGGAAATGTATCAAGGACTTATTGATGCTTTGAAACGATCGGGAGAAGATCCTGGCATTAAATTTACGGTGATTACAGGTAATGGGCCATATTTTTCCAGTGGTAATGATTTAAGTAAGTTTTTAGGTCATACTATTTGAATTGTTATAATTATTGTAATAAATTGCAGATAATTTTCCACGTGCCATTGAAGAATATGATGGTGATATACCAAAAGCAATGGATGAATCACGTGCCCTTTGTCAAAGATTTGTCTCAGCTTTTATTGATTTTCCTAAAATGTTAATTGGAGCGATAAATGGACCGGCATTTGGAATTATGTTCACGACATTGGGCCTATATGATTGTGTCATCTCTACGGAAAAAGCCTTTTTTACCTGTCCTTTTTCATCATTAGGACAATCACCCGAAGGTTGTTCAACGCATACATTTCCACAAATATTTGGTCCATCAAAAGCATCGGAACTATTGTATTTTAATTATAGAATGCCTGCCGAAGAAGCTCATCGTTTAGGATTCTTATCAAGAATAGTTCCATCTGATCAACTACAAAATCATCTTGAAGAATGGTTATATAGTGAAAAAGGATTGGTCAAAACATGTTATCCTAATTCAATGTTCAATGCAAAAGGTATTGTAAGAAATGAAGAAACTCGATTAATGTTACATGAAATCAACAAAGTTGAATGTGATTTTCTACAACAAAGTTGGTCATCCGAAGAATGTGCTGATGCATTGCAAAAATTTTATTCGCGAAAATAAATGATATTCATTCATTGATTGAAATCAGCTGATTGAGAATCTATTTAAACCTAAATGGTTGTGTGTGTTGTATGACAAAACATTTTAATAATAATTATTGATGGAAATAATAATAAAAAACAAACAAAAAAAAATGACAAAGCTTTTGTTCCACGAATACTAATATTTTATCATTTATCATTATTTGGTTTTCTTTGCCGTTCAATGACCATATTTATTCTATAGCTATCAATAATATTTTAGTGATTAGGCATTTATAAATGAAATAATAATGATATCGATTATTTAGTGTTTGTTTGGTGTTTGTTTGTTGTGTATGTTTATGTATACGAGGGATAAAATCAACGAGAAAATCATTATTATTATAATATAATTAAATTGAAAGAGGAATGGAATACATACGAACGCCAAAGGTAATTTTTTTGTTTTTGTAATTAAAATGATTTTCTTTAAAATTAAAAAAAAAATTTCATTCAAAAAACAAAAGGTTGAAAACGTTCGATTTTTATATCGTTATCCAACGGTATCAAATTCATCATCCACCGGAACACTTTATCTTACTGCAACACATCTAATTTTTGTTGATCCAGGCCTAAAACGTGAAACATGGATTCTACATTCATTGATTGCTTCAGTGGAAAAACTTCCAATTACAACAATCGGTTCACAATTGTTGATGAGATGTAAACATTTTTTATGTATAACATTTGTGATACCAAAAGAAAAAGAAGCTCATGATATTTATCAATCTTTGATTCAATTATCTCAACCAAGTAATTATTTTTTTAAAAAAATTAATTAATTAATTTTTCACTAATTCACAACATTAATTGATTGAATAATAATAAAGGTCGTATCGAACAATTATATTGTTTTCATTACACTGCTTCCAATGAATTTTTTACCATTGAAGATGGTTGGAATAAAATTTCCATTGAACAAGAATTTCAACGAATGGGTTGTCCAAACAATAATTGGAAACTTTCTACATTGAATAAAAATTATGAATTATGTAAAACATATCCTCGTTGTTTATTTTTACCAAATTCGGCTGATGATTATATTATTCGTGGTAGTGCTAAATTTCGTTCTAAATCACGATTACCAGTTTTATCCTATCTTTATACCAATAAGGTAAGTGTCTATCTTTTTGTTGAAAAATTATTACTGAATTTGAAAAAAAAATTTGATTCAGGCTTCAATTTGTCGCTGTGCACAACCATTGTCCGGTTTTAATGCTCGTTGTATTGAAGATGAAAAACTATTGGATCATATTCGTAGAACTAATCCAAAATCACCTCTTCTATATGTGGTGGATACACGACCAAGAGTAAGATTTTTTCAAAGTATAATGATTTTTTTTTAAATTAAAAACATTCGTCAACAGATCAATGCAATGGTCAACAAAGCACAAGGAAAAGGATATGAAAATGAAGTTTATTATGAAAATATTAAATTTCATTTTTTTGGCATTGAAAACATACATGTTATGAGAGGAAGTTTACAGAAATTGATTGACGGTAGGATCGGTTTTGTTGTTCGATTTTTTTTCTGAAAAAAAATTCTTTTCTTGAATTTTAAGCCTGTGAACTTCGAACACCATCGATGAATTCATTTTTAACAGGTGTTGAAGGTAGTGGATGGTTACGTCATGTTAAATCCATTTTGGAAACATCAGTGTTTATTGCAAATGCTGTACATAATGGTATCAGTATTGTTATTCATTGTTCAGATGGATGGGATCGTACTGCACAGACTTGTTCAATAGCATCAATAATTTTAGATCCATTTTATCGTACTATTGATGGTTTTCAAACATTGATCGAAAAAGATTGGCTTGCTTTTGGTCATAAATTTAATGATCGTTGTGGTCATATTAATGGTGATAATCGTGAAATGGCACCAGTATTTACACAATTTCTTGATGTTATATGGCAAATTATGCAACAAAATCCATGTGCTTTTGAATTTAATGAACGATTTTTAATTAGTATAAATGATTTTGTTTACAATGTTCAATTTGGTACATTTTTATGTAATTGTGAACGTGAACGTAATGAACTTCGATTATCGAAAAGAACATTTTCCGTTTGGGCTTATCTTGATGCACATCGTATGGAATATATTAACCCATTGTATCAACAGATGGATTCAATGTTGACAGTTTCGGTTGCACCACAATTTATTAAGTATGATTATTTTGATTATGGCAACATTTTTTTTACAAAAATTATTTTAATTTTTAGATTTTGGAGAGGATTATATAATCGATTTGAAACTGGTGTTCATCCTAGAGATTTTCTTGAAGATATTTTAAGAGCTAAATATCATCATATTGATCAATTAAGAAAACATATTACATTTTTGGAAAAAGTAAGTATTCATTTTTAAAAAATTTATTCTTTACTGTAATTTTTTTCAAAAAAATTAGTATTTAGAACAACATCAAAAACCAAAAGAAAATGGACAAACAAAATTTCGTCCATTAGGTTCAATCGATTTGGATGAAATTGATCGACCATTAAAAGTCGTAGAACAATGTATGCAAAGATTAGAAATGCAACATGAACAAAATCTTAAAGATCAATTATCAAATAAAAATTGTAACGAATTGGAAATGGAAAAATGTTCGATTGTTGATGATGATGATGAAACGAATGAAAATAATCGTACATTTAGTAATCAGGTAATTATCGAAAACATATCTTGTACATTGTGATTAAATCAATTAATTTTATTTTTAGAGTCCTATTCCAAGACCAAATTCATTAAAATTGGAAAATAATAATAATAATCAAGATGTTTTGATCAATGATGAACATGAACCAAAAGATTGTTTATCATTACCAATGGATCAAGTTATACAAGATTGTTCAATCATATCATTAAATTGGCAATCATTTCAGAATCTTAAAAATTGTACCTGTTCAACACCATTAGAGCCTTATTCAACAAGGTTACATTGTTTTGCTTGTGGTCATATTTTCTGTATCCGTTGTATTGACAAACGTTGTAACATTCCATGTCATGAGCCTATTTCATTATCCAAACCAGTATGCCGTAATTGTTTTATTCGTTTAACCAAATCTAATTCTATTGATGCGTGATTTTATTTATAAAATTTTTTTTTCTTTAAAAAATTATTTAATTGCATGTTTTTTTTAAAAAAAAAAAGTTTGTCTAAATCTTATTGAATAAACTTGAATAATCTTATCAAAAGTCGAAATTTGAAAATGTCATTTATGGACGGCCAATTATTCACGTTTTTTCGATTTTGATCGTAAAATTTGATAATTTTTTTTTCTCTTATAAAAATAACTTTTATTTCTAATTTCTTTTTCATTTACATTTTGATCATAATCATGCCAACACCGGATTTGTCTGTTTTACAACCATCTATAGATCAGTGATGAAATATAACACGTTTGTTACGAATGAAAACAACGTGCTTGACTCGGGGAAAGCGGCGGTTATTTTTCTCTGATGAATAAATTGTAAAATCGTTGTATTAAAAATAAAGTTTCTATTTGTTTCCCGTGACAAAAGCCAACAGGATTTGAACCTGTGCGGGAATATCCCAATAGCACATATTTGAGACATCAAAAAAGTGCCAACAACATCTATCAACGAAAATCGTATTCCGGTCAGAAAAAACATCCTTGTGCAAACCATTCACAATTTGCACAACGGATGGCTTTGTAATTGATGTAGCCGGTCCGTACACAGCCAACATGAATGATGCAAAAATATTGGAAGAAGTTTTAAGGTAACCAGGTGGTTTATCTACTATTCTTCACCAAGAAAATCATTAAACTCGGATCATGAAGATTTGGAACAAATCGTCGACCGAATGAAAACAATTATCACCAACAATAAAAATGAATTGGCAGATTTGGTCAATGAAGAGGGATGGCATAGAAAATCAAGAATTTTTCAAACGACGACATCATGGATTTCCCGAAGTTAACGATCCGGGAATTGAAGATTTTTTTTACCGGATCCTACCAACTTTCACAAGCGATGTCGTATCTTGCCGAAATGATCCATGAAGATGGAAGTCTTCACTTCCAGTATCAACCAGATACGAGCATCATTCGATGGGAAGTTCAGTCCCGTCATATAGTGACGAAAATAGTGACGAAGACTAGTTTGAATCATGATCATCATAATTATCGAATTTTTCCAAGTTTTGTAAATCGAAATTATTCTCACTTTTTGTATCATATTATATTTGTATAATAAAAGTTTTTTTTTAATGAATAAATATTTGAAAATATTTGTTTTGAATGTTACTGTTTGAATAAGATGCCCGTGATTTGTTGAATTCAAATGTGGAAATGTCATTTATGGATGGTCAATCATTTACGTTTTTATTGATTGATCGTTTTGCTCGCAACATTTGGTCATATTTTTTTTTGGTTAAAATTTTTTTTTCTGATTCAATTTTCGATTTTGATAATCATGACTACTGCGGCTCGACCAACATTTGACCCTGCTAAAGGTGGAACAGGACGAGGAGAAAAAAGTCTTAGTGCTTTATCGAAACAATATTCATCAAGAGATTTACCATCTCATCTTAAATTGAAATACAGGTAAAAATCTAATCACATTTTTCAATCGAATGAAATTAATTTGCTTTCATTTTTATGTTATTCAAAAGACAACATGGACAAAATTCATCTGATGATGTTAAAACAAAGGATTTTCGTAAAGAACTTGAAGAACGTGAACGTTTAGCACAATTAGAAAAGGATGGAAAACGTGGACACATTCCTAATAAACAATCATCTGCTAGCCATCATTCCATAACACAATCGAATAAAAAACCTCGTATCGAACATCAACGAACAACGAATAATTTATCACAATTAGATGCAGATGAAAAATTAGATGATGATGATGATGACGATGATGATATTCATGAAGATTCTGATTCAGATGAAGATTCTGAAGATGATACTCAAGCATTATTAGCCGAATTAAATCGTATTAAACGTGAACGTGCAGCTGAAGAAGCTAAACGTGAAGAAGAACAAAGAAACTATGAAAATAAAATACGTATGGAGAATATATTGTCGGGAAATCCATTATTAAGTGCGGGTAAATCAACAAATTTTAAAGTAAAACGACGTTGGGATGATGATGTAGTATTTAAAAATTGTGCTAAAGATGATTTAAAAGAAAAAGATAAATCATTCATCAACGATACTTTGCGATCAGATTTTCATAAAAAATTTATGGAAAAATATATTAAATAATAAGTTTTTTTTAATTACTTTCTATGCATTTTTATTAACAAATAAATTTTGTAAAAAACAAATGATAATAAATTCTTGATCAAATAAAAAAAATAATAATAATTCATTTACGACAAACAAAAAATATCGAATGATATTGATAGGATACCATTGAATTGGGATTTCTTGTATAATAACAAATTTGATTAGTTTTTTCTTCTAAAAATTGAAAATTAAATGATTCAATAATTTCTCTAACAATTTCATAGCTAGGTTCAATTGAACAATCAGTCATATCGGCATAATGATAAAGTAATGGACCAAAATTTATCCATATTCCACCTGTTTTAAGAATATTCCAAATAGTTTCAATATAAGCAACAATATTTTGAGCAGTATCCAAAAAGAAACAAGTAACAACACAATCAAATTGATTTTTTTGTTGATTAAATATTTCGATAAACGAACCCGCAACCATTGAAAAATCCACATCTTTCGATATGGTAGCTGGATTAACATCGGGAAATTTGATTGGTAAAATTTGATGATTAGATTGAAGATTGTTGGAAAAATGTGATACCCAAGGATAAAATGTAAAAACATCGATAGAATCGATTTTGTTCAATATAAAATTGGCTACAAATAACATCATCAAACTGAATTCATTTCCTTGACATGAATATCCACGTTTTGCTATTTCAAATGGCAATCTCCCAAGACCGGCACCAGGAACCAAAATTCTTATTTGATTTCGATTTTTAACCAAAGGAAAATATTTTTCAATGGTATTCAAAATCGGAACAAAACAAGATTCACGTTCATTAATACCTTCGTGACACCATTCACGGACAATTTGATTTAGTATCGAATCGATACGAGAGATATCGAGATCTTTTTCCGATTTCAAAGTCAAAGGACTTTTTTTGTTATCTTTAAGAAAAAGATGATTACGAAATATTTTAGCTGCATCACCGATAATTACTTTAATTATCTCATAATTATGTAGAATTGAAGTCTGAACTTCGGTTAAATGTTTGGAATAATTTTCCAATAGATTTTGATGTGCAGTCGTCATGGTGTTGACAAAATCAATTCGTTTTTGTACTTTTTTCATATTAAAACTTTTATAATAACGAAAAGTATTAATAATATCGAAAAAATGTTGTTGTTCTTCAATATCTTCATCTTCGGTATGATTTGATTCATTGCTTTTCTCGTTGAATGTTGTTTCATCTGATTGTGATTGTAATTCATCAAAATCAATCGTTTGATCAATATTATCATCGGTAACATGATCGGACATTTTTATCGAATAAATTACAATTTATTTAGAAATTGAAATTTTATTTTAAAAATAATGAAAAAATAACAGTCATGTGATCACGAAAATCGCTCTATTTGCACTCAACCGTATTCAATAATGTCAAATAAGATTTCGAACCTAAAGGAAATGACAATGTAATGATGACAAATTTTTAATTTGAAATAAAAAATAAAATTCTGGTAAGAAAAAAAAAATTTAATTTTCTCAACTTTTTTTCACGATTGAAAGGCTATGGCATTATCACGCATTTGTTGAAATGTTGATTGATCAATGTGTAGAAAACTCCATGGTTCAAAACGAGATTCTGATTTAAGAACTTTATTGTTGATAAAATCAACTTCTCGTACCAAATCACCATTGATAAATACTTTATGTAAAGCGACTGTCTCTTCTTTTGGTTTATCTTTAATGATTTTTGTCAGCTCAACATTTAGCTCTTCGACTACCTTACCAACATCGGGTACATCGTATTCGATTTTTTTGAAACATTTCATTTTTTCACTTTCCGGTTCTTTTACTTCGAAAGATGATTGATGAATTTCTTCGCCCATCATTTTAAAAAAATTATCTCGGAATGAAAATGGTATCGATATGAAACAACGATAATTTGGATATATAAAAACGATAAATAATTTGATCAATACCAAAAAATAATAACTATTTAAAATGCTATTGGCTTTTATTTGGAGAAAAATTGAACGAAAATTGAATTCTATTAATCTAATATCCACGATACTAAATTGAATTTCGCGAATCGAATTTTTTTCGATCGCCAAAAACGAAGAAGAAATTAAATTAAATTGGAAAAAATTTAATCATTCAAACACGTCATTTTTGAACGGTCAACAAACAATGTTTCACAATGTTTTTATCAATCAAAACATTGAATCAAAACAAATCATCAAAACACACCTGAGATGACGATTTAATTTTGTTGTTGTTGTTGTCTTCACTGTTGTATATTTTGGAAATCAATTAGCCTTCCACCAAGAAGAAATTGCTGTAATGAATCCATTCATTTAAGAAAATAATTTTAATGATTTTCTAATTTTACAGGCCATTATTTGTGTGTTTCGAATCATGAACAACCAATAACGACTAGTCAAAATTTTTTTTGTTTTTCGTTAAAAATTTATCTTTGTTTTTTTCATTTATTCCTGGATCATCTGGTACAACAAAATGGACCTGTATTCAACATTGAACTCTTTAGCGCCAAAAAGTAAAATTGATTTTTTGTTTGTTTTTTTTCATCTTTTAATGTTTCTCTATTTGAAAAACTACAGTATCGTATTTGAATCGAGATTTTAATCACCATCATGATCACGATCAATCAATTGATGAAAATCCAAAAGATTTTCCACCTACAGAAGATCCTGTTTATATATTGGGCAAAAAATATAGTTCTTTATATGGTGATTATTCTTTTATTTACCAAAAAATCCATTAATTTTCTGTTTTGTTTTGGTTTAGAATTAAACGAAATTCGTTCAGATGTTCGATCGAATATATGGATGACATATCGACGAAATTTCCCGCCAATTGGTGATACAAATTTTACATCCGATAGTGGTTGGGGTTGTATGCTTCGTTGTGGTCAAATGGTTTTGGCACGTGCATTCATTAATCTTTATTTGGGTCGTAATTGGCATTGGAATTATACGAATCTTGAATCGATTAAACAATTATTACAGGATGATAATGAAACGGAATTGAAAAAATATCTTATCTATAAAAATATATTGAAAATGTTTACCGATCAAAAAACATCATCATATTCGATACATCAGATTGCATTGATGGGTGTTTGTGAAGGAAAAAATGTTGGCCAATGGTTTGGACCAAATACAATTGCACAGGTTTTGAGGTAAATTTTTTTCTGTATTTACTAAATCCAGTTACTAATGTAGCAATTTTTTTTTCATGTAAAGAAAATTATCATTATTTGATAAAATGAGCGATGTATTCATCTATGTTGCAATGGATAATATTGTCTTTCTTGATGATATTAGTAAGTTAAACATTGGAATCATAAAGTAATTAATGTTTATAATTTTTTTTTTTGTTCAATGTAGAAAAATCTTGTAAAATTAATGATGATGATGATGATGATAATGAAACAAAGTGCCAAGAGATAACTTCAAAATGGAAGCCATTAATACTTTTCATTCCTCTTCGATTAGGTTTAACCGAAATCAATCCGGTCTATTTTCGTGCTTTAAAAACAACATTTACATTTCCACAAACATTAGGCATACTTGGTGGCCGTCCTAATCATGCCCTTTATTTTATTGGCTGTTGTGGTGATGATCTTATTTATCTTGATCCACATACAACACAGCCTAATGTCAATATAGTTGCTCAAGATCGTGAATATTTGGAACAAATATTGAATGAAGAAATACAAAATGATTTACTATTGGATATATCATCAAACAATGATCAATGTATAACATCATTATCTCAACAATCTACTGATGATATTTCCTATCATTGTGAACGACCATATCGTATGTCAATATCATTATTAGATCCATCATTATCATTATGTTTTTTCTGTAAAAATGAAGAAGAATTTAATCATTGGACAAGATTAACAATGGAAAAATTATTTCATGAACAAACACAACCATTATTTGAAATAATGCAAACACGTCCACGTGAATGGCAGAATAATGATGATGATGATAATGATTTAGAATTTATTGCTTCATCATCATCATCAAAATTAATTAATCAATCTTTTGTACACAAAAACATACCAAATTGTGACCTTGCGCAACAATCATCTAATGTTGATGATGATGATGAAGAATTTGAAATAATTTAAAAAAATTTTAGCCACTCTTTTTTTCAACAATAAATTTTTTTTTAAATAAAAATTTTTTAAAAAATTCAAAAAGGGTTAAATTGAATGACATTTGTGTAATGGTTGTTTGCATGCAAAAACATTGCAAGCAATTAATATTGCTGATGATAATAACCCATCCATCGGGTTGAAAAAAAAGAGTAGCCGCTAGCTGGTTTTTTTTTCTCGTCTACCATTGTGATTATCATTTGTTTGTTGATGTTTTTCTTTGATTTCTTGTGGTAATCGGGTGTCATATCATAAGGGTTGGGTCAACCTATCTCCGCTGTGTGTGTGTGTGTTTGTGTGTTTTTCCCAAAGATTTCAATCAATCATTTTAATGAATTGAAGAAAAAAAAATTTTATCCAAACATTCATTCATTCATAACATTAATTTGCTTCTTATCTAATCGGTGTATAAAATCCATTTCACATATTTTTGTTTATTAACAAATTGTTTCTGCTGCAATCAAATCAAATCAAATCAACGATTTTCAAACGATTTACGCACATCACATCACACAAACAAACGAATGAATTATCTTGTGATCAAATCATCAACAATATTTTCTGGCTGCCATTTATTTATTTAGAGAAAAAAAAATCAATGATGATGATGAACATTTCAAACTGAAAAAAACTAGAAACAAATTGAAAAAAATTCAATTTCTTTTTGAACATTTCTCATCAACTTTTTTCAAAAATAATCATCAATTTTTTTTTTTGATACATTCATTCAATGATAATAAAACTTTAAAAAGTTGACTTTAGTAAATTAGAAATTTTACCCAAAACACACATCAATTGTCCTTTTCGTTTTCGTTTTTTTTTATTACTCACCTCTCTCATTTCACCGCACACACAGACACACATGTGTGTGTCTATATGGACCAAAAAAATGATTTTTATTATTATAATTACAAAATAACTGTTTTCCAACGAAATTATAATAATAACGATAATCATAATTAAATTAATTTTTTTGGTTTAATCAACTATATGTGTGTTTTGGTGGTGTTGGTTTTGTTGTTGTTGTTGTTTTGTTTTTCATTCATCATTGACATCAAACAAAAACAAATTTTTTGTCAATTTTCGATCATCGATTTCGAATCTTTTTTTTTAATAATAAACATTCGAATCCATCCATCCATTCCTTGTTGTTATTATTATTATGTCTAGACATTCAATTTTATCAGGAATTCGTAAGTGTCAAATGTTTATAATTTTTGTTT
>ERZ500997.437-NODE-437-length-11855-cov-7.075932_pt1 | contig 11855 bp, 13 predicted proteins | sample MGYA00248826_ERZ500997 | MGnify/ENA primary metagenome ERZ500997 (study PRJEB25958, sample SAMN03398524) | human skin metagenome | study: EMG produced TPA metagenomics assembly of the Human Skin Microbiome Metagenome (human skin metagenome) data set.
ATGTGAATACAAAAACCAAGCATATTCGATCTAATGTAAAAACAAAAACGACGCAAATTCGATCAAATGTGAATACTAAAACCAAGCATATTTGCTTAAATGTAAATACAAAAACGACGCATATTTGCGTCGTCGGGTTCAAAATAAAGAACTAAAACGACGCACATATGCGTCGCTGGTAGCGAACCTGTTAATGATGAAAAAAAAACAAAAAAGAAAATCATTACGAAAAGAAAAAGGAAACAAAAAAAAAATTTTCGCGAAATTTCCTCTCTCGACCATTAAGACCATTTGTCATAATCATCATCATAAATATCGTTTCCATAAGAAGAAAATAGTCGTTTTTAGTTTGAAATGAAAAGGATTGTTCATATTTAGAATGAAATGAACATTCATTTGAAATTCAAAATGTTGATGATGATGATGACGTTATTTAGATGTCATGTCATTCATTTTATTATGTCATCAGAATTTAGTTTGTTTTTTTTCGGGAAAAAAGGGTTAATAATGAATTTCGTCGTCGTCGTTGTTGTTGTCGATTCAATTTTCGTTTCGTTTCGTTTATTTTCTATTTTTTCCTCATTCACTCAAATTGCTTCGTACTTGTTTTTTCATTTTCTTTTCTGGAAAATTAATTTACTTGAAATGAAAAAAAAAGAAATTAAATTAATTGATATCGTTGATTGATTGAAATCGATTACAAATTACAAACTTTCGATTTACCTTTTTTTTTCTCGTTACTTCAATGTTTGTTTTTTTGCACCCAGAAGCAAATTTTTGTATTTTTTTGTAATTTTTGTAATTTTTTTTGATTGAAAAAACATTCAAAACAAACACAGAGCGAGTGAGTGGTGAGAGATTCGAAGATTTTCGAATGGATTATAAATTCGATTCTATTTCCACCCGAACAACAGCAACAAAATAGGTATACATTTCCGAATTGAATCGAGGTATTATGCTTTTTTTCATTCAGAAAAGAATTTTCTCTTTTTTTCAAAAGAATTTCCACATTTTTTTCAAAAGAAATCTCTAAACGATTGAATAAAAGAGGAAAAAAGGATTTGTTTGTTTTGTTTGGTTTGGTTGTCGCTGAAGAAGAAACTGGATGAATATTCAATATGGAAATTGGAAATTTCCAATTCGAAGAAAAAAATATATAAATATTCAATTGGCTAAACAATATGGGATAAAAATTGATTGAATTCGGAATTCTGAAAATCAATCAATAACAACAACAAAAAAGTATGTATGTTTGTTTGAATAATAATTCAATTTTCTTTTGAAAAAAAAATGATGCATCTTTTTCCATATTTATCTATTTATATCTGTCATAATATTCGAAATTGATGCTCATTTTTTCGTTTGTTTGTTTCCCCTTGATACAATTGAATTATGTGAAATTTTTTTTTAATCAAATTCCAAAAAATTCTTGAATTAAATTGAATTTGAAAATCTTTTCGAGTTTTTCGAAAATGGTAAACAAACTTACGTCTTATGTGAGCATGCCATTTTGGTTGTTGTTCCGCTCACTTGGTCATGTCATTTGTGTATGGCATGTTGTTTTTGTTCGAAAGAATAAATATCAAATGTTATTCTGGTTATTCTGGTTTGGTTCATAATGATCAAATGATTATGCAAATGATTATTCAACAACTTTATCATCATCTTTATAATCAAAACAACAATTGAAGTAATTATGTTGGTGATGATAATCGATTGATGATGTTGGTGATGATATCGAAAAACTTTTTTTTTCTGGTAGTTCCAGCAGCCAGCAACAACCAGCCAAAAATCAAATTAAACCAAAATGAACGTGATCGATCAATTATTATTATGATAACCAAAAAAATATCCAATTATCAGATTGGATGTAAAACTTTTTTTTCCATTATTATCCATTGTTGTTGTGAGAATCATAGAATCATAAAAAATTCTATTGAAATTCTATTCCAATGGGGGAAAAAACAAACTTGTTATTTTTTTCAGAATCAGAAAAAAAATTCTCAAACAACAATGATGGTTGGTTGGTGAATTAAGAATTTCGCTACTTTTTCGTCATCATCATCATCATAATGGAAACATTCTGTCTGACTGGCTATTCGTTTTGTTATTTTTTTTCAAAACACAAAATGGAAGGGAAATGGCCAGAAATCCGTTTTCACTTTACATTCTCTCCAACTATGATATGGATCATTGAATTCAAATATGAAAAATGAAACGAAAAATTGTACTTGAACTTGAACCATATATCAATGAACGAATCTGATGATAATAATGGAGCCATAGTGGCTCGTTTATCACCGGATTCAACACTTTTTTTTCGAAAGCAACAACAACAAAAGCATCGTTAACAACAAAAGAATCTTTTTTTTTTGGCTGAAAAGAATATTTTTCAATTGTATTTCTATTTTTAGCAAATTTTTTTCATCAATTTTTCCATTCTGGATTCCATTAATTTTGATTAATTTCTTTTCTTTTTTTTCATTGAATTTAGTTTGAAAGTTTGATTCATTTTCTCATGATGATGATTCTGATAATTCTATCAATTCTGGTCAACCAAAACTACTCTTCGAACCGCGCAGTCTCACAATAACCTGAAGATCTTTGGTTGTCGACGGCCATTGTCATCGGCGGAAAAATCAAAAAAGAAAATTCTCTTTTTTTTCAAATCAAAAGTCAAGTTAAGTTAACCCAAATGATGATGATGATGATGTTTGATTTTTTTACTTTTTCGTTTCATTTACATAGGGAAATAAAGACAAAACTTGAAAACAAAAAGATCCTTTTTTTCTTTGGTTTTTTTGGTTGATGATTTTGACATTTGACGTCATTTGAATACTGAAGAAAGACAGAAAATGAAAATGAAATGAGAAGATTTTGTTTTATGCAAAGAATATTCTTTCGTTTTTTTGGTTTTTCTTTCGTTTTCTCTCTCCCCATATTCATTCGATGTTAATTAAATTAATTCAATTAAGACACAGCAACAATGGGGAATCCAAAAAGAATATTCTTGATTCTTGATATGATTATTATCATCATCATCATCAGTAAAGATAAATGGAGACATAATTATTATTACCCGAAATGAACAAAATGAAACCAGAAAACTGAATGAATTTTTGGTAAAATTCTGGTTAAAAATCTTACCAAAAATAATTTTTTTTTTCATTTTAAAAATTTAAAAATAAGAATTTTCCACTTAACCAAAACCATTTTTTGGTTTTGGCTTTCTGTGGTTATTATCAACCAAAAAATTCAAAACAAGAAAAACAAGTTTCAAATTACATTGTCTGTGTAGGGGTCTTATTACGTGATCCATTCGTTGTTGTTGTCGTTCTTCGTTAATCTTCGAAACAATGTAACAAAAATCTTTACATAATTTTCTATTTAATCCAACATCGAAACAAATGTCATAAGAATGTTTCAGGGAAGATTTTTTTGCTGTTGTTGTTGTTTTGATCAAAACGTGTTAACTAAACTCAACTAAACTAGGTTAACCGGATATTAAAATGAATTTTTTCACTCGGTTCGATCGATCGATCGGTGTTGTTGGAACATGAAAAAAGCTTGTTTGTTTGGTTTTTTTTCAGTTCCAAAATTTAATTTTGGTCATTTTTCATTGATGGTGGTGGGTCAATAAATCTAATAAAATTGGCTGGTTGTTCCAGTTAACTACCAGAAACAAACAAACAACCATTTATTAACCCGTTAATCCCTTTTTTGGATTCTTTTGGTGATGACCTAGCTAATTAAATTTTTTTTTGTTTTCGGTTTCGGTTTTCTGTTGTTGATTCTTTCAGGCACGATTGTCAACTGACTGACTGACTGACGACAAACACCAGAACAAAACAAACATTGACATTTTATGGTCTTTTGTTATGAAAGAATGTTTTTCTTTTCTTTCATTCAAAAGAATTAATGAAAATTATTCTTGATGATGATGATGTTGACCCTATACCAGTGTGTTTCTCCCACACTACGAATTTATTCTTAGGTTGTTTTTGACGCGATTCCAGTGGAATTTTCTCGTTTTTGTTTTTGTCAGAATTCTGCGTATTCAAACATTCAATGGAAAGAAAAGGCAAAGAATTCATTCAATATTGAGAACTTTCTCAATTTTCAAATGAGAAAAAAAAATTTAATTTAAATTTTCTTTTGTTTTTCTATTTGATCAAGGAGAGAAAAACCCACCAAAAAAAAAGGATTTTTGTGTTAACGAAAAAATAAAATGAAAGTGTTGCATTACAACATTGACTAATTGTACATTTTATTTTGTTTTTGTTTTTGAAATTGAAATTAAATTTGGAAAAAAAATTTTTACAAAATTTGTCGAACATTTGGTGAATCACCCATATCATAATCGGATTTCTTTTTTCTACCTTCTTCAATCAATGACATAACTGATGGACGTTTTGCTGGTGGTTTTAATTCATCAAATAATTCACATTCATAATTTTCGGGTAGATTAGATTCTTTTCGTATATAATATGCACGTATTATATCAGTATCATAACGACAATCTTCAAATACTTTTTTCATTGATTCTATGGGTAAATCCAAATGATATAGAATGAAACTGGAAGGAAAAGAAAAGAAAGAGTTAAATTTGGAAGAAAATCTTTTTTGACAAAATTATCCGATTTACTTTGCCTGATTAAAACGTTTAGCATTCGGTATGGATGATGAAAGACGAAAATGTAATGGCTGTAGGCCAAGATATTCCATTTTTCTTAATATACCTTGATTATCGAATATAAAATTTGCAGCACGTTTCATACATAATGTTAATTCTGGTTTTTGTAGCTTTTTTATTAACAATATTAATTCAAATGCGGGCATTTTGATTTTTGAAGAAGATTTGATTTTGAAAGATTTTTTCTCGAAAACAAAATGAAAAATCCGCACAGATTCGAAAATCAGATGTTTGGAACGCACGAAAAAAAAATCGTTCGAAAAACATGTGCAAAGATTCAAACGCCATCTTTCGATGGAATATTCAATCACCAAAAACAAAAACATTCGAATTTTGGAAAAAAGAAAAGAAAAGATAACGATGATGACTGATTTGAGCAACGATAATTGAAAATATTTACCATTATGGCTTTTGGTTGATTGATGATTATTGCCCATAAAATCATCTTTCTTATCATCATAATCATCATGATCATCATAAACATCGATATCAAGTACTTCCGTTATCTAAAATCATTTGGCGGCAAAACATTTGTTGTCAAACGGCAATCTGAGCAACAACAAATCGGTAAATCAACAACAACAACAACAAAGATGAATCAATCAAGCCGAATCAGGTAATTATGATCATTGTTGATTCACTGACTGACTGACTAATGATAAATGTGTAAATTTGTTATCAATCTCCTAGGATTCCAACATCTTTCACATATACACAAATCAACAATAATCACCTAAAATGTATTTTGTCCAGGTAATATCTATATTTTTTTCTTCTTCTTTAAGTTTTCACATATTACCTGGTTGTAAATATGAGAAAAAAAGAAAGAAACAAATTTGAAAATAACAATCATCAAATGACTAAAAAACTAATGACTAACACTTTGAAATATCCAAATGTACGTGCGCGAGTTTGTGTAATATTCCTTTCTTTCTCTATCTTTGCTATATTCATTCCATTACATTTCACAATGTTTTTTCTTTTTCAAAATAATAATAATCATTTTTAGTCGATCCACATTTGATCCAATGTTGTCAGATCGATAGGTTGGTTGGTTGGTTGATTGTGTTTTTTATTGAAAAGAATTTCTTTTGAAAATTTTTCACCTATTTTCGTCCACACAGGTAAGTTGATTAATTTTTTTGATTGTTTTGACCAGTTTTGATCAGTTTTTGATCAGTTTTGTTGAAAAAAATTTACAGAATTTTTTCTTAATTTCATTCAAGTTACCTTGGTTATTACCAAACAAGATTAAACGAATAGAATACTGTAAATTCTGTAAAGAATCTAAGAATCGAACCAAAGAATAAATCAATAACCAAATCAATCGATTGATTGAAATGATATCGATCTGTTTATTATGCTTATGTTGTTTATGTTGATAACAATTTACACCTTTTTTGTTCTGTTAAGTAATTATTATTTTTTTGTTACTTTCTTAGAAAAAATTACAAAAAATTTGACCCAAATTTCAGCTTTTTCAGCTGCTGCTGTTTTTTGATTTTGAACTTTGAAATTTACCAGAAAAAATTTTTCGTTCCCAACATAGTTAGATTATCCAGACCTAGAAATGATCCATCTGATGACATTTATCATACCACACTACATACCAAACCACACTTGTAATCAAATTTTTTTTTTTTTTGATAAATGTCGTCATCATCATTGTTCCAGTTTTGATGATAACCTTTTTGATCCAGGATCACAATGTTAAAATCAAAATTTGATTTTTCATTTTTCCAATATTGAAACCACACCCGATAAGAAAGATTTTTTTGTTTTGTTCGGGAAAACCAACCAGAAAAATATCCACAAGATCCACCAACGACTTCACCAATTACCATTATGTAATTTATGTTTCTCTCTCTCTCTCTTCCTTCACAAGATAAATATCATTGTGGATTCAGGTGATGACGATGGTGGTGGTGGTGGTTATTATTAAATTTTTTGTTGTTGTTGTTTTGGGCTCCAAAACTAACAATTTAGGTCAATGATAAATAGTGTTTAACTACCCCAAAAACAAAAAGTAAAAAGTAAAAATTTTTGAATCCCAAAAAAAATCGAGAACAACGCCCGAAATAAAACCACCGAAACACATTATTTTCACTAATTTTTTTCGTTTGATTATCATTATAAATGTCGATGATTATTTTTGGAAACTTTTTTGCTTTACAAAAAAGTTTCCATTGTGTGTGTGTGTGTTCCTGGATCGTCATCAATATAAATATAGATCAGCAGAGAGAGAGAGAGAGAGAATATTAAAAGTAAAATCATTAATCTGAATTTTGGATATGATTCTAGTGTGTGGTCTTTTCATATTTATCAGATCAAGGTTGGTGTGTGGTAAAGTTTTTTTTTCGTTTTGAACAAAGAATATTCTGTATTTGTTCGGTTTTTATCTATACGAAGAAGAAAACAAAAAATTCAATCAGTGCAAAATCAAGACAACAAAATAAGTTCAACAACCGATAAACTGTTTTACTGTTCGGTGAAACAAACTTCCTAGTCCCCAAACAACAACAAAATCGATCGATCAATCAATCAATAAAATACAATTCGAATGATAATATTTTTGCTTTGATTTTTTTCCCAAATGTTATTTAGTCGTGATTTTTGTCAACAAAAATCCTGTTTCCTTCAAACAACATTTTCAGCTTGTTCTTTTCATTTCACCTGGATTCATCATTATATTCTGATTCAGCAACAAGAATTAATTCAACATGGTTGACGGTGGTGTTGGTAAAGGCATTAAATTTGCCATGTTTGCAGCCAATGGTGTTATTTTTGTAAGTTTTTTTTTCTGTAAAATTTTTTCTTTGAAAACTTTTTCTTTTTCTTCTGTAAACTTTCTTTCTTCCGGGAAACATATACAATAGGTCGGTGGTTTAGTTGTATTTTCAATCGGTGTTTGGACATTAGCCGATCGTTCATTTATGGAACGTTTATTAGGATCGAATCTTTATATAACATCAGCATCATTGTTAATTGCAGCCGGTGTTATTGTATCATTTATTTCGTTTTTAGGTTCATTGGGTGCATACAAAGAAATACGTTTTATGTTATTAGTATTTTTTGTATTATTATTTTTAATATTCATACTGATGTTATTGGGAGGTATATTGGGCTATGTTTTTCGTAATCAAGTTGATGATCGTATGAAACGTGAAATGCAAATTACAATTAGTAATTATGGTAATGATTCGGCTATTACTGATGTAAGTTTGTTTTGTTTTTGTCTCAATTTTTAGTGTTTTTAATCGAAATTTTGTCTCTTTTTCTTTTTCGTCTTTGAATAGGCCTGGGATTCTGTTCAACGAAATGTAAGTTTGCTTTTTTTCCATTTGCTGGAATGATTTTTGTTAATTTGAATGAAAAAATTTTCGCTTTTTTTTCTCGAAATTCTTCTTCACAGTTTCATTGTTGTGGTATTGAATTAGGTGGTAATCCTGGTTATACTATTTATCGTTTAAATAATCCAGTATTTGGATCAAATAGTCGTAGACGAGTACCACGTACTTGTTGTTTAAATTTACGTGATGAATCATCAGTTGAACAATGTATGATGGAACCGGAAAAACGTGAACATACTTATCATGATGTAAGTTTAATTTCTAATTCAAAAGTCAAAAATGTTAATCCTTAAAATCAAAACAAAAAATATTACAGGATTGTTATGTTAAAATGAAAAATTTTGTCAAAGGACATGCTATGTTAGTTGGTGGTATTGGTATCGGTATTGCCTGTATTTTAATCATTGGTATGGTACTTTCAATGGCATTATTCTGTATGATCGAATAAAATTAATCTTCAGCATTCATAAATGGACAATTGGACAACAATCTTCTAACCTATATATCTACTTATCAACATCATCATCCAATAATGTAGACAAAGACACAAACTTTATACATAGACAGAGAAAACCAAAAAAAACTTTGAATCATCATTTGAAAACAACACAAAAAAATCTATCATTTCTGTACAGCCAATCAATCAATTTAGCCTATATGGCTAAAATTTTACACAAACACAAAAACACACAGATAATTTTTTTCAATAATGGACTGCCCTTTTTTTCTTCTTCATTATCAATGAATTCCATTACAACCATCAATTGATTCAATCATCATAATCATCATTTGGCCAAAAAAAAGAGAAGAAGTTATCATCCAAAAGATGATGTCGTTGACAATTTCAATTGGATGCAACAAACTTTAGATTTGAATATCCATCATCATTGATCATCATCCGATGTTAGAAAATCTCTATCGATATAAAGATAGAGATTCAGGAATCTATTGTTAATTATCATTTTAAAATCATTTCATTTCATTTAAAAAACATTAAAATAAAAAACAAAACAAAAAAGTTTTTCCGGATTTTCGAATCATTTTCATTCAATTTCGAACACACATATGCGCTATACGTACTCTACGAACGGCATTACAAATTTTGACGATGCAAGCAAAAAAAAAAAAAAAAATGAGCACAGACAAAACAGACATCATCATCATCATCAGACGAGAAAAAAAAAAAAAAAAAAAAGGTAAAATCGTCATCATCTCAATCAACGAACGAAGTAAAAGAAAATCTTAAACAATTTTTTTTACCTTCATCATCATCGCCATTCGCAAAGACCTAGATATCGATTAAATATTTGTTTGTTTGTTTATATGCGGAAAAAAAAATTTTTTTGATCGAAATTCTGATAAAAATTAACAAAAAATTCATACCGCTTTCACACTTGCAGAAAGTTCTTCAAATAAACAACTTTGTGTTCTAATTATCATCATCATTTTGGCTCGTTCATTTCGTTGGTTTATTCTTGTTATCATCATCAACAGATCGGATATGATATCATGTTTACATCGAAATACGACGACGACCACAACTAAAAACTAATCTTATTTCAACATAAAAAATCGATAATTTGAACCCCTCCTCATCATCCAATCAATCAATCGATTAGCTGTTGGTTTTTTCTTCATTTGTTTTTGTTTGGTTGGTTATTACGCATCATCATCATCGTTGAATCAATTTCTGTTTCTCTGTTTTTTCAAAAATCAAGAAAAAAAATTTCGAAATTTCCATTTTCCTTTCGTTGTATATGGTGAATAATTTTGTCATTTGAAACAAACAAACAAAAAAACATGATGGATCAACATCAAGAAATGATTGAAGATCTGGTATGTTTGTTTTGGATTTTTTTTTCCATTTTTCAATGAATAATTCTCATGTTTTTTACTTTCTCCATTTTAGGAAGTTGCATTGAATGAAAAAATAATGATAACCGATCTAAAAGATATGAATGGTAGTAGTGATACAAACGGTGGTAATATGAATAATAATAATGATTATAGTACATCATTCGATCCAATGCAATTATTTAATAATGATGAAAAATATCAACGATTTTTTAAAACATTTGGTTCATGGTCAGAATCATTACAGGATTCATTCGTTCAACAATTATTATCACATATGTCACATTATCAACATTCAAGAATTAATACATTTTTACGACCAATGTTACAACGTGATTTTATTTCATTACTTCCAAGTAAGTTGATTTTTGGGTTTTTGATTCATTTTTTTGATTTTTTGTGTTTTAGAAAAAGGATTAGATCATATAGCTGAAAGTATTTTAACATATTTGGATGAAAAATCATTATGTGCAGCTGAATTAGTTTGTAAAGAATGGCATCGTGTTATATCGGAAGGAATGTTATGGAAAAAATTAATCGAATCAAGAGTTAATACTGATTCATTATGGCGTGGTCTTGCACATCGTCGTGGTTGGTATGTTTTGTTTTGTTTTTGTTTTTTTTTGTGTTTTGAGAAATTTTAAATTTTTTTTTTACAAAAATCAAGGATACGTTATCTTTATAAACCACCACCAAATGAATCACATCCAGATCATATGTTTTATCGACGTTTATTTCCAACAATTATAATGGATATACGTTGTACGGAAAATAATTGGCGTTCAGGAAAACATACCTTGAATCGTATTAATTGTCGTAGTGAAGGTAGTAAAGGTGTTTATTGTTTACAATATGATGATCAAAAAATTATCAGTGGTCTACGTGATAATACAATTAAAATATGGGATCGTAAAGATTTGGCCTGTTCAAATGTAAGTTGAAAAAAATTGAAATTTTGGTTTTGTTGGAGATTTTATAAAACTTTTTGGTTTTCTAAAGGTTTTAACTGGACATACTGGATCGGTTCTTTGTTTACAATATGATGATCATGTTATAATTAGTGGTTCAAGTGATGCAACTGTACGTGTTTGGGAAATAAAAACCGGACAAATGATTAAAACATTAATACATCATTGTGAAGCTGTATTACATTTACGTTTTAATAATGGTATGATGGTTACATGTTCAAAAGATCGTTCGATTGCTGTTTGGGATATGACATCACCAACGGAAATAAATTTACGACGTGTATTAGTTGGTCATCGTGCTGCTGTAAATGTTGTTGATTTTGATGAAAAATATATTGTTTCAGCATCCGGTGATCGTACAATTAAAGTATGGAAAACATCTGATTGTGAATTTGTTCGGACATTGAATGGACATAAACGTGGCATTGCTTGTCTACAATATCGTGATCGTTTAGTTGTCAGTGGTAGTTCGGATAATACAATTAGGTATGTATTGTGTTTGTTTTATTGAATGGTAATTATTAATTCGGGTTCTGAATACAGAGTTTGGGATATTGAATTTGGCAATTGTTTACGTGTATTGGAAGGTCATGATGAATTGGTTCGTTGTATACGATTTGACAATAAACGAATTGTTAGCGGTGCTTATGATGGGTATGTTTTGGATTTTTGGATTGTGTTTTGATTGATTTGATTTGATTTTTGATTTTTTGCTTTTTTGCTTTTTTTTAGTAAAATAAAAGTATGGGATTTAGCTGCAGCATTGGATCCACGATCACCATCCGGTACATTATGTTTACGTACATTAGTCGAACATACTGGCCGTGTATTTCGTTTACAATTTGATGATTTTCAAATTGTTAGCAGTTCACATGATGATACAATTTTAATTTGGGATTTTCTTACACCTGATACAAATAATGAATCAATTAATCATCAACAACAACAACAGCAACAACAACAACATTGTGCTATAATAACAAAAGATGG
>ERZ500997.438-NODE-438-length-11844-cov-6.686996_pt1 | contig 11844 bp, 13 predicted proteins | sample MGYA00248826_ERZ500997 | MGnify/ENA primary metagenome ERZ500997 (study PRJEB25958, sample SAMN03398524) | human skin metagenome | study: EMG produced TPA metagenomics assembly of the Human Skin Microbiome Metagenome (human skin metagenome) data set.
TGATCAATAGATGTCATTGCTTTTGATCTTTTAATAATTTTTTTTTTTTTTGTAATAATATTTAACATTTTTTTTAAATTAATGATAAAATAAAATTTTTTTCAAAATAATAATAATTAAACTTTCTTATCAATTTCACTAAACATTTGTTTGATAAGATCACGATAAAAATCCATGACCGGTTTTCTTCGAAGTTTAAATGCAGCCGTCAATAGATTATTTTCCTGTGTCCATTCTTCTTTGACCAAAGCTATTTTGACCGGTGTTTCGGGTTTTTTATAATTTAATTCTTGACATTTTTTCTGTATTGATTCGAGAACCTTTTGAATGATGATTGGATCATCGCATAATTGTTCATAATCAAGTGGTCTTTTCAATTCAGCTGCAAGTTTCATTAGTGTTGGTCGATTTGGCCGAATCAATGCTATAACATCGTTACGGAATGGATCCGTAACAATGCAAATATTATCTACATAACCAGATGTTCGAAGACCAGCTTCAATCTTAATTCATAAATTGAATATTAGTAATAAAATTTTTTATTTTAATTTTTTTATAACAAACCTTTCCAAGCGAAATGAATTCACCATTCGATAATTTGACTAAATCTTTTTTACGATCAATAATTTTCAATGTACCATCAGGGAATATTTCTCCAATATCACCTGATCGAAACCATCTACATCCTTCCTCATCAACAAAAAAATCTTTAGCCGTTTCTTCAGGTTTTTTATAATATCCCAATGCAACTTGATCACCACCGCCTATAATTTCACCACGTGGATTAGGCTTATCATTGACCGAATAGCCGCCTTCATTCCAATCATCCAGATAGAATTTCATATTTTCCACAGGTACACCGGTTCTACCAAAGCTAAGATCATTTTGTGTCATGATTGTTATGACTCCCATTTCTGTGCTTCCATAGCCTGTGTTCAAAAATGAAAAAAATTACGAATTTTTTTTTTAACAAGAAAATAAGTTAATAAATACCATTCATAATACAAGTGGCATTCAATGCAGCCGTTGCCAATTTATGTGTACGTTCATCAATGGCAGCACTACCAATGACCATTAATTTTAATCGGCCACCAAATTGTTCATTAATACGCTGACATACTAAACGATTAATAATTGGTGTATCATAACCACGCGATCGCCATCTTATCTTGTAATCCATTAGATAACTAAACAACGGTGTCGCTAACGATGATCGAGAATTTAATCTTCGATAAATTTCACTTAAAAGTTTTTCCAATACTAATGGAACACTCATAAGTGATAATGGCTGTAGCAAATCCATGTCTCCTTTTTGTCCTTCTACATGTGTAGGTGATGAACTCAACAATGTTACTGGTGAAGACAAACCAAAATCACCATTGCTCAAAAACGATGATAAATTACTAATGTAGCCGAACATATGAGCCATCGGTAAAAATCCAGGATTTCTTGAACGAATTAATTTTATCGGTGATTCTAAATCTCTTCGTAATAAATTTTTACAAAATTCCATAAAATTTTTGTGTGTTACCATCACTCCTTTTGGATCTCCAGTTGTTCCGGATGTATACATTATAAGCATTAAATCATCAGGTTTAGGATCTGGAAATGTATAAGGTTGAATATTATTACCATTTTTTTCTAGCTGTTCCAATGATAATATAGAATATTTTTTCGATACTTTTTCTTTCGAAGCTTTAATTTTTGGATCACGACTTTTGTACGAATTCGAAGAATTTGGAATATAAACTATTTTCTTTATGTATTGAAGTTGATCTTGAAGTTTATCGATTTTTTGTAGTAATGATTCTCCAATGATAAGATATTCGGATTCACTTTGATTCAAACCGTATAAAACACCAGAATCACCAAGTGTCGAAAATAAAGTAACCGTTACAGCGCATAAACGATTCAAAGCCAATGTAACCAGAAACCATTCGACATTACTTTCGGCATAAATCATTACTTTATCTCCTTTCTTTACACCCAATTGTTGTAGACCTCGAGCAATCGCATCAGCCCGATCAAGTATCTGTCCGACTGTCCACCATTTATAATCGGATAGCTTAATTTTAGTTAAAGGTCGACCTTCAACCATGATTGGCTGTCCATTTTGATCATATTGCAATTCTTCACTGATTATTTCTCTTTGGCCAATTTTAGGTTCATCGCGATTGAGCGTAGTCAATGCTTTGCTATATGTATCAATATGAAAATATTTATGATCCGGTCGTATGGCCGCTTGTCTTGAATAAATAATTCGTCCATGTTTATCTTTTTCCATGCGAACAGCAAATGATTTCATTGCACGTAATTTTTGCCATGGTCGTTGATATATCGTATAGAATGGTAAGGTAACAGCCGTATAAGCATTCACAACTAATTTCGTATTCAATAGTGCAATTTTTACCATAAGATTCGACATTTTTCAAACGATGTCAATGATGGAACAAGATAGAAATTTATGGAATTTTTCATTTTTATTTTTTCACGATCGAATGGGTACAAACGTTATTACTAATATTATCATCATTGCTTAAAAATTTTCATATCAATTTTCAGAATAGCCGCGCGTATGATAGTATGATAGTATGTACTCAGTGATCGAAGTAAAAAAAATTGATTGAAATCTCAAATGATAAAAAAAAATCAATGACTTTTCAAAGTAACCAAATTATCATCACGCTATTTTATCATATGACAATTTTTCCGCTATTTATATTCTTTTTTAATGTTTTATTTTTTTTTCTTCTTTGATTTTCAGTGAACGAAATTTAGTGACAAAGTGAAATCTAAGATTCTAAGTTTACAATAAGACACATAACACACATTTATGATAATAAAGATAATAAATAATTTTTTTTTTTCGTTTTCGATTCAAAGATTACGGAATGTAGATTCAATGGTATTCTTATAGAAATCAACAACTGTTTTACGACGCATTTTCGATGCAGCTGTCAACATATTATTAGCCTGTGTCCATTCTTCTTTGACCAAAATAATTTTAGCTGGACATTCACGTTTTTTGAATCCAAGTTGTTGACATTTTTGTTGTATGGATCGCCATATTTCATCATTAATCATTTGATCATCACATAATTGTTGAAAATCATGTTTCAAATTTAATTTGGTTGCAAGTTCCAACAATGCTAAACGATTAGGCATTATTAAGGCAATTATTTCGCTACAAAATGGTTCGGTTACAACACATATATTTTCCACATAATCTGATGAACGTAAACCTGTTTCAATCTTTAAACATTAACAATTAATCAATTGAATAAATATTGAATATTTTCACCAAACCTTTCCTAATGAAATATATTCACCATTAGCCAATTTGACTAAATCTTTTTTTCGATCAATAATTTTTAATGATCCATCGGGAAAAACTTCACCAATATCACCGGTAAAGAACCAACGACATCCTTCATCATCGGTGTAGAAATCTTTTTCCGTTTCTTCGGGTTTATTATAATAACCCAAAGCAACGGTAGGACCACCGACAACAATTTCACCTCTTGGATTAGGTTCATCTTTAGTGGTATATCCACCTTCATGCCAATCATCAAGATAATATTTGAAATCATTCAATGGTACACCGGTACGACCATAGCTAAGATCATCAATCATCATGATAGCCATTGGACATGTAGTTTCTGTACTTCCATACACTATTATTCAAAAGAAAAGGAATTTAACATTAACATTATGAAAATTATCATAGTGAAAATTAATAATTACTGTTATAGATGCAAACAAGATTCAATGCTACGGTTGTTAATGCATGAGTACGTTCACTGAATGCAGCACCAGTTACCAAAAGTGCTTGTAATCGGCCACCAAATTCTTGATTAATTTTTTGACAAATCAATCGATTAATGATTGGTGTATCGAAACCTTTTGATCTCCATTGAATTTTATAATCCATAAGATAATCGAAAATTTCTACAGCCAATGGTGAACGTGCATTCAATTTTCGATAAATTTCACTGACAAGTTTTTCAAGCACCAATGGAACAGCCGGAAATAGATCCGGTTTAATCAAATTTATATCACCAACTTGCCCGGTAACATGCGATGGTGAAGAATTGAGCAATGTAAATGGTGATGAAAATCCCATACGGCCATCACTTAGAAAAAATGTCAGAATAGTGGAATAGCCAAATATATGAGCCATCGGTAAGAATACTGGTAAATCGGATCGTGATAATGAAATCGGTTGTTCTAAATCTCTACCCCATAGATTCAAAACACTGGTATAGAAATTTTCATGTGTTATAATTACACCTTTTGGATCACCAGTTGTTCCCGATGTGTACATAATCATCATCACATCATTTGGATTAGCTACCGGAAATTCATAATGTTCAATTAGATCGCCAATCTTTTCAACTTCATTCAATGATGATACCGCATATTTATTGGCTAATTGATTTTTAGCCCGTTGTACTTCAGTATCTCGACTTTTATACGATGCAGGATGATTAGAAATGTAGATGATTTGTTTAATAAATTTAATTTCATCTTGAAGTTTATCAATTTTTGTCAATAATGATTCATCAATGACCAGATAATATGATTCACTTTGATTTAAACCATGTACAATACCGGAATCACTTAATGTAGAGAAAAGTGTTGTTGTAATTGATGACAAACGATGCAAAGCTAAAGCAACCAAAAACCATTCAAGACTTGTTTCAGCATAGATCATAACCTTTTCATTTTGTTGAACACCAAGTTGTTGAAGACCACGAGCAATTGAATCAGCACGATCTAAAATCTTACCTCTTGTTACCCATTGATAATCGGTTAATGTGATTTTCGACAACATTCGACCATTAAACATGATTGGTTTTCCATTTTCATCATATTGTAATTCTTCATTAACAATATCTCTACGACCAACTTTAATTAAATCACGACTTAAATTTTTTAATGCTTCCGAATAGGTTCGATAATTGAAAAGATGACTATCCGGTTGTTTTTTCTGTTTACGTGAATAAATTATTCGGCCATATTTATCTTTGGTCTGTTCAACCTGAAACGAAGTTGATGCTTGTACTTTTTTCCATGGTTTTTGACAAATAAAATAAAATGGTAAAGTTATGGCTGTATAGATGGTAACCACAATTTTCAGTATTGAAATAACAATATTCGATCGCATTGTTTTGTTTTGTTATTTAAATTTTTTTTTATTAATTCAAAAACTTATAGACAACACATCAATGAATTTTCATAAATAAATTTTTTTTGTCTTTCTTATTAATATCACATTCACTTCAAACTTGAAGTAGCTGTTTCAAAATGTTTTGTTACTATTGCTATCATCAAACAAAAAAAGATACAGATCGAATGTTACCATTGATTAATGTTCAATATGATTCGGTTTTTTTTCAATATCTCGAATGATAATAATAGAAATGAATTGATTACACAGTATTAAGTTAAACACAACAGATATTGTTTCGAATAAATTAAAAATAATTTGAAGAAAAAATTGATAAAAAAATCTTAAAGTGAGTAAAAATCGAATAAAAATGATTAGTAAAAAAAAACTTTTTCTGGTCGTTTAGGAAGGGTCCAAGGTAAGAAAAAAACAGGTAGAAAACAAATGGAAGTAGCATGCGCCCGGGTAGAGTTCCAAAAAAATTTTTTTTGGTTTGTTTGTTTTTTGAAAGTACAAGTCTTTCGAGAACGAGCAACCAAATTATGGATTTTCTATATGTTCGAAGGAATTTCACCGAAAATGGCTTGTATTTTTTCCTGATAAAATTTTTGAACTGCTTGACGTCGCATTTTGAATGCAGCAGTTAGAAGATTGTTTTCCTGAGTCCATTGTTCTTTGACTATTACAATTTTGACAGGTATTTCAGGTTTTTTAAACGCTAATTGTCGACAACGATCAACGATCGATTCATAAACTTTTTGATTAATTGTCGAATCTTCACACATTTGTTCCAATGATAAATGTTCCTTCTGTAATTCTTTGGCCAAAGTTCGAAGTGTTTGTTGATTAGGCACGACTAATGCAATGATTTCATTGCGAAAACGATCGGTACAGATGCAAACATTTTCCACATAACGTGATGTCCGTAAACCGGATTCAATTTTTCCAAGCGAAATAAATTCTCCATTAGCCAATTTAGTTAGATCTTTTTTACGATCAATAATTTTCAATGTGCCATCCGGATACAGTTCACCAATATCACCGGTACGAAACCAACGACAACCATCTTCATCAACATAAAAATCTTGAGCTGTCTGTTCGGGCATTTTATAATAACCCATTGAAACTAATTTACCACCAATTATAATTTCACCTCGAGGATTCGGTTGATCATCAACACTATAACCGCCTTCGGACCAATTATCGAGATAAAATTTTACCGCATCCAATGGAATGCCACATCTTCCATATGATAGATCTGTCATTGCCATAAAAGTTGAACAGCAAGTAACTTCAGTAGCACCATAACCTATATAATTTTCAAATACGAATATAAAAAATAAACTCTATGTTTATGAAAATAAAAGAAAGAAATATTTTGTTTACCGATAATAACATTGGCATTCAATGCAGCTTTGATTAAGGCATGTGCACGTTTATTAAGTGGTGCACTACCCGATACGATTGTTTTTAATCGGCCACCAAATTGTTGATTAATTCGTTTACATAAAAATCTATTAATCAATGGTGTATCATAACCTCGCTCTGACCATCGTATTTTATAATCCATTAGATAAGTGAATACAGGAGAGGCAACAGTAGACTTTGAATTCAATTTTTGATAGATTTCTTTGATTATCCTTTCAATTACTAATGGCACACATGTTAGAAGTTCTGGTCGGATCAAACGAATATCACCAGTTTGGCCATGAACATGAGATATTGATGAACTGAACATTGTAGTTGGCGAAGAAAAGGCAATTCGTTTATTGCCCAAATATGCATATAAATTACAAATAAAACCGAATAGATGAGCCATTGGTAAGAATGATAGATAAGTTGATTGAGGTTCAATCAAAGGCCATTCATGATTCCATTTTGATAATGATGATATAAATGATGAAAAATTATCATGTGTTAATATTACACCTTTTGGATTGCCTGTAGTGCCCGACGTATACATTATCATCATTACATCTTCTGGTTTGGCATCAGGAAATTCATATGGTTGAATTTGTGAACCATCTTTTTCCACTTGTTTCATTGAAAATAATTGATAATTTTTTCCTAATCTATCTTTGGCAATTTGAACATTTATATCATTACTTTTATAAGATGCAGGATTATTTGGAATGTAGAAAAATTTCTTAAGATATTGAATTTTATCATCAAATTTATCAATTTTTTTCAACAACGATTCACCAATAACAAGATATGGTGCTTCACTTTGATTAAGGCCATACAATACACCGGTATCACCCAATGTAGAGAATAATGTTATTGTTATAGCACATAAACGATTCAAAGCTAATGAAACTAAAAACCATTCAACATTACTATCAGCATAGATAATGACTTTATCATTTTGATTGATGCCTAATCGCTGTAATCCACGTGCAATAGCATCAGCACGATCCATAATCTCACCGGATGTTAACCATTTATAATCATTACTTAATTCGATTTTGGTCAATTCTTTTCCATCAACAATAATTGGTTTACCATTTTGATCACAGTGTAATTTTTCACTAATTACATTACGTGCACCTACTGCTATTCGATTACGATCCAATGTTTTTAGTAAATCGGTTACTGTTCGATGATGATTAATAAATGAACATTCTAATTCATTAGGACCATTACGATAATAAATATTTCGGCCATTTTTATCTTTATACATTTGTACCTGAAACATTTTTGATTTACGTAATTTTTGCCATGGTCTTTGATATATTGTATACAATGGTAATGTAATGGCTGTATATGTATTTACAAGTAATTTTGTATTGATAACAATAAATTTTGTCATTAAATTCGACATGATTATTGTTTTTCTATAGAAAAATGAAAAATAAAAAAAAAATTCACAGATCGAATTTCAATTAAAAAACACATACCGAGATAAAATTTTTTACAAATTAGAAAAAAAAATCGAATAATTTTGTCTATGGATTTACACGTGTACTCAATAATAATTATATCATCATCATCGTTTGGTCAATGATGTTGATTCGACATAGCAAACAAGTTTTCAAGTAATGAATGAAAAAAAAAGTGAAAATATAGATTTTGTTCTGCCGCCGGAGAGCGAGAGAGAGTAACAACCTAACATTTGTTTTTCCATTAATATCAACTGGTATACTTTGTAATCAAACCCAAAAAAAAAATTCAAAAAAAAACAATAAAAACAATAAAATGGCAGCAGGTTTTTTTCTTCTTTTTTGGCTGCGGTCGTGTCTATATTCTATATCAATGACTTTTGGCATATATGTTTAAGAACACACGGGTACCACTAGAAGTTTTTTTTTGTTTCTGTCCGACAACCAGACCACTACCTAAAGATCATGATGATGGATAAAATTTAAGTGTTCGATTCAAAAAAAAAGAATTCGTTTTTTGAAAAAATTTTTATTCATTTTTTCCCCCCACTTCTATTCATTTGATCGTAAATTATTATGTAATAATTTTTTTTTCTATAATTCGTATGGAAATGATAATATGTTTATATGTTGTTGGTGTGAATGTTGTGATGATTCGGTATTTTTTTATCGGGTCATAAATATAAGATAGATGGTTAGATGATAATGTTGTTTTTTACGAATGTTTTTAACATATTTTTTACGATATGTTTGTGTGGGTGTTGTTTAATCGTATAAGCGTGTGTTATTATGAACAGTGTTTGTTTTTCTGGTTGAATGCAATTCGGTTTTATTCAATACGTTATTTGATAACGATTTTTAGATATGTTTTTTTTAACGACGGCCATAACCTTTTCCGCCACCACCACCACCGCCATAGCCACCACCACTTCCGCCTCCGTAGCCGCCGCCACCACCTCCTTTACCACCACCACCATAGCCGCCTCCTATTTATATTATTAATCAGAATAATTAGAATCAAAATTCGGAATTTGTTTAAAATAATAAATTGAAAACTTACCGCCGCCACCTTTTCCACCACCGCCACCATATCCACCGCCACCACCTCCACCTCCACCATAACCACCGGCGAATACTGACATGCACATTGATGCCAATAAGACAAAAGCGAAGAAGAATCGAAGTTTCATTGTTAAAATTGTTTTTGTTTTCGAATTGTTTGTTGGTTCGAATCTGATTTTTTCCACTGGCTAATCGGCCATATTTATATGGATCGGAATGGCCATTTTTTTCCCATTCAAATCGATCCAACTCTTTGTATCCATTCATAACATTACACATACATTTTTTCGTTGTTGTTGTTGTCTGTTTTCACCATCATCATCATCATTATCAAAAAAAATATATACAGTAACAGTTGAAGAAAATTTGTCTCTTGTCAAAAATTTGAATCGCAATCCATTCATGCACATCATTTATTGGGGGAAAAAAATTCAGTTTCAATTGGAACTTAATAAGGAAATACATATGATTTTTGTCTCTTTTTTTTCAACAAATTCATTTACACACAAACACACTTGAACAAAGAGAGATACAATATTCGTAATTTTTTCTTGTGAATGACAATGAACTGTTTTTTTTTCTCGTTGTTGTTGTTCTCGATTCATTTTCATTTTCACATGTTCAACAACAAGCAAAGAAAAAAACGAATGGTGACAATCAAGATTATATGGATATAGAAAAATGGTGACAAATGTTAGCCAGGAAAAAAAAAATAACGAATGAATGAATGATTGAATGGCGACCAATTGACCATTATGAAAAATATTAATAAGTTTTTTTTCACCTTTTTAATTTATGGTTTCGATTTTTTTTTACATAACATTACATTATTATACTATTGTTAAACACTAATTATCGATTGATTGTTTATCGATTTTCGCATTTTAGGGCCAAAAGTATTGAATTTTTTTTTGAATGCCAATTGCCCATTACAATGGCATTGTCAATAACAAAACAAAACAAAACAAAAAAGACCATAGAACCGATGAAGCGGAAACATTAATTTTTTTTTGTTGTTGTCTGTTTGTTGTCGCCATCGTCTTCATACAAGGTCAACATTTAGACAATGTTTTAGGCAGACATAGAAAAAAAAATGGCAAAAATCTATTTTCAAAAAAAAATTGGCCAAAATGTTATTCAAATCAAGGCCAAGACATATCACACACATATATAATCATTCGAGTGAAAATAAAATTATCAATTATCAAAGATCCAAAAGATAAGACCAAATAGAAAAATTGTCATCATCATCATCATTATTGTTCGATAATAATCTAATCAATTCTTAATGTAAAATCGATTAGTTTTGATAATTAATTTATTTTTCAATTGAAAAAAGAAAATTATGAAACAAAAATTTGCCATTGTTATTGGACGTTGACACAATCGATTTCGATATTGAGAATCATCGATTGTTTCATCAATGAATTGTTTTTGTATTTTTCCTTCTCTTTATCATCTAATATTAAGGTTAGGTTGGCGACAAAACACATCCATAATTCAAAAGATGATGTTTTCCTAATGTAGAATAGACATTAATTAACATGGGACGAAAAAATTTTGTTTGTTTGTTTGTTTGTTTTTCTCGTTTCTATGTGAGAAAAAAAAAATGTCAGGTAAATTCAATTTTTGTTGTTGTTGTTGTAATTCTTCATTTTATCACATACACACTTTTCAATGTTTGAAGGATTCTACGTAGGGAAACAAAAATAATAATCAATTTGTTTCATTATATGACGCGAATAATGTTGTTTGGAACATTATTTTTTTTTTTGAGTATCATCATCATCATCAACAACAATGATAATCATTCAGACATTGAACAATATTGCATAATTCCCCCCCCAAAAAAAAAGAAGAATGATGTTGATGATGATGATGATGATGAAAATAAAGATGCTATTTGAAATAGGATCGTCAAGGTTTTTCTTCTTTTTGTTTTTTCTTGTTCTTCAAGTTAACACCATAAAGAAGAACTTAGAAGAAAAAGAAGAAAATTACATTATTGTTATTAAATAAGATTTATTACAGGGACAATTATTATGAATTAATGATGATTTTTTTTAAAAACATTGATTCCAATGATTTTTGTTGTTGTTTTTTTTCTGATTAATTGAAAATTTTTTTTGTGTGTTATTGATTTTGTTTTGTTTGTTTCCATTATTATTGTATTGATGATGTTGATGACCGGACGTTATACGTTATTTATGAAAGACCTTGTTGTTATGGATCATTAAATAATAGCCATGAACATTTTCCAACAAAAAAAACAAGACAAAAAATTCATTCAACATTCGGTTGAATATCACATCATCATTTGAGAACAATTTTTGTTGTTGTTGTTTGATTCAACGACCGGAAAAGGTCGAATATGGCTGCTGTTGTTGTTGTCCAAGTTTATCATCATCAACAACAACAACTATATGGACTAACAAGTCTGTGATTCCATGTCGAAGGTCATGAGAAAAAAATTAAATTAAATTTTTTTATTAATTAAATAAAGATGATGATGATGATGATAATCACATTGAGTGATTTGTCGTAATTGATCGAAATAAAATATCATTCATTGATTCAATTCAATTTCACTGATTATTAATTTAATTCAAAATTTAAATTAGAAAACAAAAAAATGTTTGAAACAGAAAATTTATTCAAATTTTTTCAAAAATTTTCAAAGATAATCACAAGACATGAATGAAACAATTACAAAATAATGATTTTTTTCAATAA
>ERZ500997.439-NODE-439-length-11843-cov-5.097133_pt1 | contig 11843 bp, 8 predicted proteins | sample MGYA00248826_ERZ500997 | MGnify/ENA primary metagenome ERZ500997 (study PRJEB25958, sample SAMN03398524) | human skin metagenome | study: EMG produced TPA metagenomics assembly of the Human Skin Microbiome Metagenome (human skin metagenome) data set.
TGTTAAACTTTACTGTACTTTGTCACAACACACCATATATAAGTCGATTGTCTGTAATGAAAATGTAATGTTGATTGATCAGTTAAATAAAATCATATTTTGAATTTAACAGATAGCCTTTCAACTCTTTTTTATTTTTCTTTCAATGATTTGATTTGATTTTCTCACCACCATATTGATCAGTCAAAAGGCTGTTTGATCCGATTTGATCAATATGTTTGTGATCGCTAAAATTATTCAACCATTTCAAAAAAAAAAATTATCATTATTACACACCACATATAGATAGATTTGTCTCTTTCTTTCTTTGCATTACTCTCATCACACAGACACGAAAAATGTAATGTGATTTGATTGAGAAATAATCGAAACGAAAAAAAATGTTCGGGCAATATGGGTTATGAATGAATGAAAAAAAATATAGTGAAAATGATGAAAAGTCAGGCTAGGAATGACAAATTTTTTTTTCAAAAATAACATATTTGACAGACTCTGGGCACAATGATCTTTTCTTTCTTTCTGATGATGATGATGATGATTAGGTCATTGATCGAATAACTATGTTATGTTGATTATGATTGGTGATTGGTAATAATGTTTGCTGTCATCAAATATAATTGTTGTTTGTTTGTTTGTTTGATTGGTCGATATTCGATAATTGTTATTAGCGATGATGTCTATGAGAATATTGTTGGATCAATATGGATGAATGAATTTCAAAAATCATCATCATTTGTAATTTGTAACCTGATTTATTTCTAATAATAAATTATTTTAATGATGATGATGATGAATGTCCACAAATAAATCAATTAGATAGATCAAATTGGCGACAGCAACTGACTGACTGACTTGTTTGATTTGAATATTTGAAAATTGAATTTTGATTTTTGAATTTTCAGCAAAAAAATTTTACAGTTTTAACATGATGATGACAGGATGGATATTATTATCATTCATTCATTCAATAAACAAAACTAAAACCAAATCAAAACTAACAAAAACGTATTTTTGTTTCTTTAGAAAAAAAAATTCTATGACGCCCACGATATTTTCACAGCTAATAATTTTTTTTCCGTTTTTTTTCGGGTAAATTTTTTCGGGCAGAAGAAAATCTATACCACATAATTCATGTCCAGTCAGTGAGAAAACAAAAATCCTTTCAACAAAAAACTACGACCACCACCATCAACAAAACACATAATCATCAAGTAGGTTTTAGTTTTCTGGGTTAAAATCGATTAAAGGTAAAAAAATTTAAGGCAAACAAAAAATGTGACCACTATGATACCGGCCACACTATCATTATCATTTCACAGGAAAAAACATCATCATTTCAATAAACAGGGGGATAATAATCATCGTATGAACATGGCATCAATGATATATAAACATAAACAAACAAACAAACAAATATGGTAGAGAGAAAGAAAAAGGCGAAAATCTTTTATTGAAAAATGAATGCGATGTGATTTGAATATCGATGATTTACAAAGCCAAGCAAATGAAAATGATGATCATCATGATGTATATTAGGTGTGGTGTTTGGATGATTTTGTTTCGTTTTTCGTTTTTTTGGCTATTTTTTCGTTCCCCTTATGGTTACCACCGGATTGTTTTGTTTGGTTGTTTTGGCAGAAAAAAACAACGATTTGCCGGACTTTCTTTATAAGTTTTTTTTTGCTGGTGGATATTCATCCGATGACACGAGTGTGATATGAATAGATCTTTTTTTTCTGACTTTTTCTGACTGTTTTTTTTTTGTTTGTGTGCAATACCGATGGTCGATATTATTATTATTATTACAGTTTTTTTTCATTCAAACAAATCAACCAACCAAACAAACAAACAAACAACAACATTTGTACGACGCCCGAATTTTATTTTTCTTGTCCGACGAAAGAAAAAATGATGATTCTTTAAGATGAATGGACTGTGATGAACGAACGAATGATGATGATGACCACCACAAGCGGTCGGTCATCATCGTCCAACATCATCATCAACATCATTTCACCATAGTGGCCAAAGATTAATTTTTGATGATGATGATCATCCAAGAAGAAAAAAACATTAAAATTTAATCGAATATCCATTACCTTGCCAAGAAACTTTTAAAAAAACAAACAAACAAACATTCCAGCTTGCACACAATGAAAGGTGACAGGAAAGGTTTTTTGGTTTAGTTTTTTGCTTGAAAAATTATTATTATGAATAAAAGGCGTCATCCTTATGATGATGATGATGATGGTTATTCAATTCATTCAAATTCATTCACATGATGATTATGTTTTGTATTGAATTTCATATCCATATTGTCTTCAATCAAAAAAAAATGGACAATATGATGATTTTGATGATGATGATAGCCATTTGGTGGAAAACTTTTTTTGTTTGCGAAAGAAATATATTTTATAAAGAATCTTTTCAACAGTTAAAATGATGATGATGATCTTTGATGGCATACAATATACACCCACGCGCCTTACAATTGAATCAAAATGGACACACAGAAAACCAAAACATTGTGTGTGTGGATTTATTTTCCATAAAGTTTTCTCACTATGATAATGGATTATCATGAAATTCAAATAAATAAAGTTTGATGTTGATGAAATAAATAAAAAAATCTAGAAGCTTGTCTTTAAGTTTCAGTTTTCTCTTGATCTTATTTTAATTTGTTTACTGATTAGGATTTTTCCTGAGAATGAAACTGAATACTTTCTTGATGTTTTGTTTTTCTTCTTTCGTTTGCTATTCTATCACGATCAAAATGATTGAATCTGATTTTAATTGCTGTTGTCGTTGTTGGAAATTATATATCGAAAAATTCTCGAGTCGATTCTGGTCGATATTTTTTATATTATATAATTTTTGGCAAATATGGAGATTAATTACAATAATAAATTGTAATTAATAATAATTTATTATGCAAATTTTTGTTATAATTAATGTATGCAAACTTTGCGCCTACACACACATCACACAATACAGAAGCGACGATTATTATTATGATATTATGATTTTCATAAGACAACCAGGAAACATATTGTTGTTGTTATGCAATATGTTTTTTTCGTTGGTGGTACATGGCAAATGAATGAATGAATGATAAGAATGTTTTCCTCTTTGATTTGATTAAATCTGAAATTCACATTATTTGGTCGGTCCAAACAGAAAAAAAAACATTAAAGATGTTTGGAATATTAAGATAATTAATAAGAAATTATTGTTTTGTGAAAAGGAAGAAGAAAAAAAAGAATGATCCATTTGTGAAATTTGAATTTTCAAATTAAAAACTGATGTTGCCCTTATTTTTTTTACCAATTTTGATTTGATTTTTGATGTGGTACGTGTGTGTACAATTCTGAAAAATTGAAATTTATCTTTGGAACGAGGGAAAAAAATCCGGAAAAATCAATCGAAATCGATTTTTTTTGATTGGAAATTCATGTCAACGAAATCCGAATTGATTCGTACCAACGAGAGTCAACAACGTTAAATGAAAAAAAGTGAAAAATATTTTTTCTCTAGTTCCGTATCACAATCATCATTAACACTATCCACCATCGTCAACAAAAACATTTTGATTCGATTCCCAAATCACGAGTGTTTGGATGATTGAAAAAAATCAAAGTACCAATGGCGCCACAGTTAGTCAGTATTTTATTGACCCATAGTGTTCTCCATTTGATCACTATCCGAGCGTGTCACACATACACCATTATTGTGTTTTAGGGATAAGATTTCTTCTTTTTGTTCTTTCTCTGTGTTCGATAATTTGATGAATTGTGTGAACATGGAACTATAGTTGGACAAAATGGTAAAAAACTTTTCAAACTCTCACTCGTCGTTGATGACAACGACAACATTCATCAATTAAAATCAACAACAACAACAATTGTTTGGATTCGATTGATTGGAGATTGATAATCCTTTGGTGATCTAGATTTTGTTGGATCGAAATGGTCTTTCTCACTCTTTTGGTTTGAAAAAACTTTATTTACAAGCCTTATGTGTGTGTGACCATTTTTGACTTGAGAACAAGAGAATCAAGGAACGACAATGGTGACATTACATTTTGTTTTTGAAAGAGAAGATATTTTTAGGTAATGGACACGGCTCATAGGCAAATAGGGAACAACAATAATAACAAAATACTAATGATGATTGTTGTTTATGACGCCCATTCTTTTCTTTTCTTTATTTTTTTTCTCTTTCTTCAATTTTCGCTTTACATTGGTCATTGCACAAGCAAGCAAACAAACAAACTAATAAAAAGACTTATTACCTGCCCAACCATGATGAGCTATATATATTGTGTGTCCACTGAAAAAAAGAAAAACAATTCAAAGAAAAAGAGTAAAACAAAAAACAATAAGTTAAGATAAAATGAATGACAGTAGCAGTTTTTGTTTCCTTTTTTCCATTGATAATTATTGAAAATATCATCATTATGATGACCTGAAGAGTTGTTCACTAATTACAAACTGAATATATAAATAAACAGACAAGGAAAAAAATTAAATCAATAGATAATTTGGAACCAAGTTAAACCTGCTGCTGTATTTATGTTTGTTGTCGTCCAATAAAATAGTGTTTCTTTTTTTTTGAAGGAAAATCACATTTTAGAGATAATTTTCCATTCGGTTAATTCTCCATCCCCTTAGGACTAAGATAGTATAATTTATATGATTGTCCATGCTTGGACAGCAGCAGCAGTGAATATTTTTATTTTTATTTTAAGGGAGCAACAAAATGTCATTATACGACAAATATTACGCCAAAGCAAAAAAAATAAGGGTAAGTCTGTATGTCATCCATTCGACAAAAAAATAGTTGTTTGGTCACTATGTTATAGGTTTTGTTTATAATGATAATTATCATCCTTTTTTTTCGGACATTATGATTATTCGCCTTTTTTTATGGTGGTGGCTCCCTTTATTTTCAAAAAAATAGGTTCAATTTTTTTTCAAATCTGCTATCGCCATCTATTAGCTATAAAAATCAACTAAAAATTTTCCCTCCATTTTTATTTTTTGATTAAGAGTTTCCGATTTCGTACAATAGATGGCAATCGAATATTCATTGAATTCTTATTGAAAATCCGGATAGACCACGCCTTCTTGAGTTCAATTGTGTACCGTCTGTGTTGAATGGACAAACACGTTGTTTTCATTTTTCATTGTCATTTGTTGTTTGTTTGTTTGTTTGCCGGTTATTTTTGGAAAATAATTTGTTTGTTTCAAAGAATTTGGATCATTTTTTCAACTTTACATCATTATCATTTGTCCATCATAACATTAATCGAACAAAAATGGCTGCTCCACAAAAACCAAAAAGTGAAATGTCACAAGAAGAACTTCAAAAATTAGAAGAAGAAGAATTCAATACTGGTCCATTATCGGTATTAACACAATCGGTAAAAAATAATACTCAAGTATTAATTAATTGTCGTAATAATCGTAAACTGCTTGGTCGTGTAAAAGCATTTGATCGTCATTGTAATATGGTACTTGAAAATGTAAAAGAAATGTGGACCGAAGTTCCAAAAAGTGGTAAAGGTAAAAAGAAAGCTAAACCCGTTAGTAAAGATCGTTTTATATCGAAAATGTTTCTACGTGGTGATAGTGTTATACTCGTATTGAAAAATCCATTGGCTACCGAAGCAAAACATTGATTGATGTCATCCAAGCAACAAAAAAACAGTATGAATTTTGTAAAATAATTTTCAAATTCATTTTCTAAAAAACTTTTTTTCCCAATTTTCAATAGATCGCTTCAACATTTTTTTCCGTTCATTTATTTATCAATGTCCTACGAACATTTATTATTATTTTTTGTATATTAAATTTTTCATTTGATTTTGGCTGGATGAAACCTGTTTTTTTTTTGCTACTTTTGTATTTTTCGCATCTATTCAGATCAACAATGAATAAAAACTTTCATTTTTTTCAACCAATTCAAACTCAAAAAAAAAGATTTTTTATTTCGAACAAACCAAATTCACAGTTGAAATATTGATTTAATTATCCTTTTGTCGTTCATCCTGTTTATTTTAAAAAGTGAAATCATTATCATCATTATCAATTTATAATAATTATAAAAAATTTCATTCCATTCATTCATTGTCAATGTTATCGTTTATAAACAATAATGATGATTGCCCTTTATCGTTAATTTGCGATTCCCTCGTGATCGATTGCGTGATGTGATCATCATCATCATGTTTGGGTGCATCATTATGGATGGATTTTTTCTTTTGAAAACAGAAAAAAACATGAAGATGGTGGATTGATGAATTTCAATATTGAACTTTTTCTTTGTTTTCCTTTTGAATGATAATGATAATGACGATGATCATCATCATCTTCATTTTAATGAAATTGATGATTAATCAAATGCCATTAGTTTTTTTCATGAATATTATCTTCAAGTTATTATTATGGATTCTATCTATCTTAAATTTAAAATCCTTGACATTGAATGTAAAAAAAAAATATAATCAACAATCATCATCATTATTATTATTAATATTTGAATGATAAACATTTCAAATTGTAAAATTAATAATTGATAATCCTTGCACTTGACAATCGATTGTTTCGATTATAAATAATTATTATCATTAGCTGTTTACTTTGACATTGAACGTGAGATATGTTTTTGTTTGCAATATTTTTTGTTTTGATAAACATTTTCTCTAAATTTTCAACATTGACATTGAATAATGAATCTATTTTTATTTATAATACACGTGATTATTATTGTTTGTTCTGGATATTTCAAGAAAAAAAATTCAATTATCATTCAGTTTTTTTTTAGTTCAGGAAGCTAGTTAGCTATTCTCTGCGTGTTAATGTTTCCGGTGTGTTTTATATTCAAATGTTTTATTTGATGATTCTTTTGTTTGTTTGTGAATTTCTTTTTTCATTCAAAGGTTTTTGTTTGTTTAATTATCATTTTGACGGTTTGACAATTTTTTTTTTTGTTGTTGTCCAACCAAAAAAAATCGGTTTTTTTTTCATCGCTAATCGATTGACAGTTGATGATGATAATGATCATAATAATAATCGATTTGGATGAAACATTGAAAGCAGCAGCATCCATGTGGAACAAACGAAAAAAATATATTCCCAGTTTACTAATGGGATACAATTATTATTTGAAAATGATTTTGCAAAAAAATGATGAGCTCATATTTTGTATCGATCAACAACAGAGAAAAAAAAGAGATGATTTTTAATGACTGAAAAAAACACATCATGCTGATGAAAAAATATTTAAATTTTTACTTTTCAATAAAATTTGATAAATTTTGTTTGATTTTTGCAAAAGCATATTTTATCCGGTTGATTGAATTTGATGTTAAAACTGTAAATATCTGTAAATTTGTTTAACATTTTATATTTTTTTTCTGCTGATTTGATCAGTATTTTGTTTCAATTTTTTCGTTTGTTTTGTTTGCCATTCAATCAATGGTGGTGGTTTCACATTATTTGCTCAATTGGACACACACACATTTTCCTGATGAAATCCTTTTAGTACTGCGTGAAAACAACTGCAAAATCAGATCCAACGAAATGAAAAACTGGAAAAGAATTTATAATACCAAACGGATTTTTTTATTCTGTTTTCCCTCAATCGGATAACATTTACACAAAGATTTACATCATTATTATTATGTTATGGTAAAGAATGAAAGAAAGGAGAATTAGATAAGCGGATGAAAATGCAACACCAATTAAGATGGAACAAAAAATTATTATTATTATTATTGATAAAGGATTTTCATTCGTTTTGTTTTGTTCAAATAATGTAAAAAGGAATTATACTTGTTATATTTTGATCTATCATGAATCATAGAATAAAGTAAAGAAAACAAAAAATCACAGAATTTTCAATATTAATTACAGATTCTTGGCACGACAAGTGATGTATATTGTATGGTATGGTATATGTGTGTTTGAGGGGATTTCGTAACCAAAAAAACACACACACAATCCTTCCGTTCTGTTTTGTTTGTATTACTAATTGAATCATCATCATCAGAATATTCCGAGTGATTTTGTGTAGAGAATGTACTAGGTTACATTGATGATGATGATGATCGAATAACAAATGAGAACAGCAAAATTTTCATACACAAAATGAAGTGAATGAAAAGAGTGTGTACGCTTGGATTACATCAATGATGATGATGATCAATTGAGTATGTAAAGGATTTAATGGGCGAAAAAAAATATATCTCGAATAGTATTTTTTTTCAATGATGGCTAATGTTCTGTGTGTGCATATATGTGGGTTTCAATATACGTTCATTATGATTCATTCAATGTAAACTACATGATGATGATGTTTGGTTGATTTTGTTGTACGAATCCTGTTTTTTTTCCGTTCCTGTTCTTTCTCGTTAGTTGTTGTTGTTCGTTGTCGTCATGTTTTGTGTCAATTAATTTGACAATGTTGTTTCAGTATTTTGTCTGGATTTTTTTTCTCTTCTTCCCTTGTTCACAAAGTTGACACAATCAAAAAAAAAAGGAAAAGATTCTTATTATTACGGTATTGTCTTTGATGATTATGTAGTTGCCATATAGAGTTTAGCTTACCCGAACATTGCTATTGCATTTGTTGTTGTTCCATTCAATTCAAAAATCACTATTTTTTGTGCAAAAAACAACAGCCAACATAGAAAAAAAGAAGATTAATTTAATTATGCGATTAGATGATTTGGGGATGTTGATGATGAAAGAACAAAGTAAAGTAGAGAAAACAAACATGAGACCAGTGTAAAAATCATCATCATCATCATTATAAGCTGACATTGAAGGAAATTTTTTAATTCTGGCACACGCTTTTCATTATTAAACATTGTGATTTATAAAAGTAACGAGAAAAAAATATTCTGGAAAAAAAAATCAAAGTTAAAATTTGGAGTAAGTCAGGGTTAAGAAGCTTTTTCCCTCTCTTTTGTTTTTTGCTCATATGATAACCCTTTTACACCCACACACATAATCTCAATTGGAATTTTTATTTTGTTTTGTTTTACCATCATCGATTGTTATTTTTGTCATTGAAAAACAAAATTCTAAAAATATTTTTCCTGATTTTAGTGGCAAGCAAAAAAAGTGTGTGTGTGTCACGCCTAAACCAAACTAACCCAAATTAACATTGTTTTCAAACATTATGAACAGATGTATGTTGTTGGTGCTGGTTATATAAACGCGTGATCATTGTGTGTGTGTGTGTGTTTGTCACCAGCCTGCCTGCCAAACAAAATATCGGGTCCCGTTTTTTTCACTTGGTGGCAATTCAGTTGATTGTTCAATGAATATAAAAGTGTGAACCAGAAACAATTACAGCAGCAGCAGAAGCAGCAAAAAAATGAATTCCCAAATGAAATCAGTTTGACAATTTTGTGTGACAAATGTTTCTGTCATCATCATCATCATTATTATCATTGACAAAATATATTGATTCAATGGATCATTATTATCTTGCTGTGTGTGTGTGTGTTATCTTCAAATAAAAATATTATCTATTCATACGAATCATTGAATCTGATGATAATGATAATGATAATGATGATGATGATGAATTGAATTCAATAAAACGAAATAATTGTTAATCGATTCAAACTCATCTTTTTTCTTCGTTAATTTAGCTGTTCATGTTCGTGGTTGATTGATTTTTTTCTTCTGGTCTGCAATTCTATTTGGTTATACTTTTTTCGCACAAAAATACATCGTATATTTGATATTTGAAGTAAAGATTATCTTCAATGAGAGAACATCGAAAACATAGTCCCCCGACAGAGTTATTGTTATGTTATGTTTTTTTTATTGGAAAATTCGGAATGAAAAAACAAACAGAGACAGTGGATGAATGTGAAAACAGTCAGTTTCAACATTTGAATAAATAATAAAAATGAATGTTTCCTTTGGTAGAATGAAATGAAATTGCCAAATTTGAATATTTAGCCAAACGAAAAAATATCAGCTTGATCAGTATGGTATTTATTTTATCAAATTCGTTTCGTTTTTTATTCTTCTGCAATGTTATTTTCAACGATGATGTAATTAAATTTATTTTTATTTTTTGGTTACAATTCCTCTTTAGTTGAATGCTTTGAATGTTCTTGTTTTCAATGTTTGCATAAGAGAATTGCTATTTTATTATTATTATTATTGACAGAAAAGAAAAGAATAAAGAATATTGATTGATTGAGTGAGTGTTTTGTTTGGCTGGAATCAGCAGCAGCAGCCTCTTTCCACATTTGTCAATCTTTATTTATTGACAATTATTATTGAATGTTGCAAAACATTTGAACCACACACACACACACACACTGAGAGAAAACATTGCCAACAAAACATAAACCAAAATCAATTACAATCAAGTACATCACACACTCAATGGAATATCGCCATTGATTATCATCATTATGGTAAATCTAAAGAGTGGAAAACTGCAATTCTTCAATGCTTGAATTCTTGTGGGCAAAAAAAAGAAAGTTTTTAAATTTAAATTTTTTGTTTTTTTTTGCAATTCAATTCTCTCCATTTAAAATCAAGTCTTCCTTGTTATTGTTTTCTATCTGAAATTTTTAAATGATTCAAATTACCAATGCTTAAAAACAAGAACAAAATGAGAAACTTTTTTTACTTGTCAAACTATTTCCATTGTTGTTGTTGTTGTTTGATCAGATCTTGAATTACAACCAGGAAAAAACAAGAGAAAAAGTAAATTCATTTCACAAATGTCACACACACACAGCAAATGTAAATCAAATGTGTGACTGTCAATTTGATAAATTCTATTGTCTCCAAATTCATTCATTCATTCAATAAATTGAATTTTATCGATTCAGAATCGATTGGTCTATTTATTGCGTGTTGCAAGTGTGTTTGTCCATCTCACCATCACCATCAGATTAACTGGATCTGGTCTCCCATGAAAAACAATGAATGAAGTAACATGAAAAAACATTTTTGATTTGTCAAAATAAAAAAAAATTGTTCATATTACATAGACATCATCATCACCATTATTTGATTGGCTATATATGGAGACAAATAATGAAAAGGAAAATCCGATATCAAATAGCTTCAAGGCAAAAGTTTTTTATTCATTTCATTTCATTATTACAGCCGTTTAATTTACTATTTATTGTCATTCTTTTATTGGAACTTTATCATTGAATTTGTAATCATACATCGTTACACACGCACTTGACACTTGAATATTCTTTCTTTTTTTGCTAGATTCTTTAATGAATTTTTGTTCTTTTTCTGCTGTTATTGTTGTTGTTACACGAAACATTGATAAATTGTTAATTAAACAATTATTTCAAACAATTTGATCAAATGAAGTGAATGAAAGTAGTAGTGGAGATGGAAAATTTGTCAAAAAAAAATATCAAGTTAACAATGGATTTTAGTGAATTTTGAAAAAAAAATTTCAATTGGATTTTCTAAAAAATAAATTTTGCCCACAAGGTTTCTATTTCTCATTTATTTTATACTTTTTTGATACACTTCTGTCGATATAGATGGACAAAATTCTTCAATTTAAATGTAAATGATGATGATGATGATGATGATGATGACAAAAATGATTAAACATGGAACCCAAATGTTTTCAATGAAAAGATAAAGAGGAAACAAAGAGAGAAAAAAAAAGTTATATTAAAAATTGGATTTGTAAAGTTATACACACACAGAGAGAGAGAGAGAGAGAGAATATTTTCATTTTTTTCGATCATCGTTTCATCGTTTAAAACAATCATCATTTACTACAGATGTATTCGCTGCAGTTAGGTAATATTAATAATAGTTATTTTG
>ERZ500997.440-NODE-440-length-11832-cov-7.386176_pt1 | contig 11832 bp, 11 predicted proteins | sample MGYA00248826_ERZ500997 | MGnify/ENA primary metagenome ERZ500997 (study PRJEB25958, sample SAMN03398524) | human skin metagenome | study: EMG produced TPA metagenomics assembly of the Human Skin Microbiome Metagenome (human skin metagenome) data set.
ATATATCACAAATATTGGGCAAAGTTGATCGTCAATTATTATTAATAATGAAAACAAATGATCTTATACGTAATATAAGTCATGTTTTAGGTTGTGATGAACGACGATCATTATTAAATATGAATCGTTATTGTATACAAACAGTTTATGAACAACGTTTATCACAATGTCAAAATAATATTTTTAAACGTTTTGCAATACATTTACAAACACGTTATTTATATTTTAAATTATCTTTATATTCATTTTATCTTTGGATTGATTCATGGTTTACGACAACCAGATTATCTTGTTAATTTAATCTTCTTCTTTTTTTGTTTGTTTGTTTTTTTTGATAATATTTATTAATTTTTTTTTTTAAATTTTTCTTTAAAAATGATTATAATGAATTTAAATGGAGAAAAAAAATTAATTAATTAATCAATCAAAACTAGAAAAAAATGTTATGTTATGTTTTGTATGTTTTGTAGTGAAGATTATAATGATTTTTTAAAATTAAAAAAAGAAATTTCTATTCATTGAGATCTTAACAAAAAAAAATTGTTTGAATTTAGTTTGCTTTCGATTGACAGATTTGTTTGTTTTGTACAATGAATACATGTCTATCAATGATGTCCGTTTTGTTTGTTGTTTGTAAGTTATTTTTTTGTATTATAATGATGTTGATGAGCAATTATAAATAAATTGTTATAATTTGATTGAATAATGATATTCATGTAATAATAATAAATAAGTATAATTTATGAAAATTATGATTTAAATTTAATCAAAGGAATATTTTTATTATTATTACAATTATCACATACCCATTCAGCATAAACTTCTTGTGTTAAAAGAATAAATGCTCGTTCGGATATGCCTACACAGATACGATGATACCAAAAATTACAACCAGATTCACATAAAATAGCTTGATCATTATCATGAATTTCTTTTCGACAAAAACCACATTGATAAATTGGTGGTGCATTTGGATTGGCTGCATTGAATACCATTGATTGTTCGGGTGGATATGATCGACCGCCAGGACCACCTGGCATTCCAGGTGGTGGTGGACCACTGCCTAACATTCCAGGTGGTGGTGGTTTTGGACCAACACCCATACCTGGTGACATTCCACGAGGACCACCACTATTATTCATCATTCGAGCATTTCCAGGCATCATTCCTCCTGGACCATTTGGATTCATCATTGGACCGGGACCAGGTGGACCATGCTGCGACATTGGACCACCCATTTGTGGAGGCATACCAACAGAATGTGCATTACCACCGGGAGGAATAGGTGGACACATAGGTGGGGTATCATCGAATGGATTTGATGCATATAAAGTATCACCATAACCAGATCCAAGTGGTTGTGGCGGTGGAACCATCATTGAATCACCATTCTGATTTTGATTGGCATTACCTCTCATACCAGCACCGGAATTAGCTGCTGATCCTCGTCTTTTTTTCGGTGCTTTTACCACCGGTGGTTCAGAGCCATCCAAATGATGATCAACCGCAAGGGCCGATTGTTTATTTTTGGCGCTCTTACGTTCACGAGGCATTTTTGGTTGTGATGAATTGCTGGCACGACGAGCCAGTTTGAACAAAAAACATTAAACAGAAAAATAACCAAAAATTACTTGATTTGATTTGATTGATTATCGATAATGCTGATTGATGTGATAGCTGGCCAAAATAGAGATTTTAAATGAATTTGGTGTTATTATAAAGTGGAGAATGAAAGGAAGGAGATCATCAATCAATCAATCAATCATGAAGATAATTCTACTTATTTATCATTAGATATTGAATTCAATGATGATATTGCGACAACAACAAAAAAACAATGAATTCATTACAGAATGAATTGTCTGTGTGTTTGTGTATATAATTGTGATATGTGGACAATAATAGACCATTCTTGCCTCAAGATAATATTCATCCACAAGAATAGCCCATCCCATTTTGTCCTATTGTTTATGAATATCATCCACATTTCGGTTTGAAATTGTTTTCTGTTGAAAAATTCTTGTTTATTTCGATTTCGAATTAGCTCTTCAATTCTTCTTCTTTGATTTTTTTCATATCTTTGAAATAATGGATTCATCAAGACAAAAATCTTTGACAATCAAACAACAAATGTTAACCAACAATGATGATAAACATTCGAATGTTATGTTCATCAATAAGACAACGATAAAAAATCCAAAATGGCCGAATGATCAACAACAACAAAAGATGACTCCAGGTCACGAATCATCGATTGCAAAAAATATCAAACTTGACAACAATGATTTATCAAATTCAAATTCAAAATTTCGAATGGATGGTACAAAATCTTTGACAAAATACAAATCAATGACTGAAAATTATTATGACAAAATGCAAAGTAAAACACCAGCTTGTAAAAAAGGTATTTTTTTAAAAAAAAATTTGATAATGATCATGTCATCATCTAATAATTATAATAAATCTATATAGAGCTAAAATTTGCCTGTACTGCAAAATATGATCCTAAAATGGAAACTGGCATACCATTAATTAAACCAAAGCCAACAACCAAAATTGTTCCATTCAAGTTTGCAACAGCTGAACGATCAACGAAACGACCAAAATAAAAATGAATAAATGTTTCAAAAAATATTTCTGTCCAAATTAAACATTGAATTTATTCATAAAATAATTCATTTTTTTATATAAGTATAATTTTTTTTAATAATGGAACATTTTAATTCAAAATCATTAATAATAAACAAAGAATTATAGATTAATATTCTTCTTCTTCGGCATTTTCGGGAACCATTTCATGTTCATGTTCTTCTTCATGTTTACTTATTTGATCACCATCATCGCTAGTAAAATTACATCCTTCATATTTACAACGGTACATTATAAGTTGTGAATCATTATTCGATTGACGTTGACGTTTCTTTTGTGGTCTTTTCACACCTTTATGTGAATGTATGATATGCTTGTTAAGATCACCATTACGTTTGAATCCTTTGCCGCAATTTTCATAAGGACAGAAAAAATTTCTTATATCAGAATGTGTCAATTTGTGTACATTCAATGTATTAACGTAATAGGTAATATACTTGCAACCAGGATGATCACAAGCATAAACTGGTTGTTCATTTGAATGTGTCAATACATGGACGTAATACGCTTTTGGACTTTTATAAACAGCATCACATCCGGCCACTCTACAACGATAAAGAATGTTTTTATGAATATTTCGATGACGATTATGGTTGCCAGAATCTTTAGATAATTTGCCACAAACTTCACATTTGTATTTACCACCATGAACATCGTTTTTGTGTTTACCCAAAATCGAACGGAAATGTGTTGCAAAGTCACAGTTTTCATGATCACAACGATAAGCTTTAACCGTATATTGATGATGGCGATCTTTTAAATGATTTAATAATCCTTCGGTTGATCCAAAATTTTTCTGACATAGTTCACAATCAGTTCCAATAAGATCATTATCTTGATAAATGTCATTAACACTGCCTGTTTCGCAGATTAAAAAAAAATTTAATTCAACTATAAAATTAAAAAAAACCATCTTACCTCCAATAATTTCCAATTCTTGTGGATTACTGCTATTTTTATTCATCATAAATAATATTTTTCTTGCCGTATTTGCCGGTGAATCATCATCTAATTGTGAATCAGAATATTCACTATCGATCGATTTGTTCTTTCGTATACGTTTAACCAATGTCATACCATCTTCGGTATTGGAATCATCATCATTTTTATTTTCATCTTCATTTTCTGTTTCATTGGCTGCCAATTCTTCACCATCAATTGGTTCGCTTTTGAGACGAGCTATGCAAAAATTAAAGATAGTAAATGATTTGTATCGTAATCAAATAAGACAATCAAAAATATTTCGTTCGGCTATTTAAACATACCTCGATGGACCAATTCGATGTGTCGCATTAATTCTCTTTCGCGCGCATATGTTCGTCTGCATTCACCATACATGCATGTATATTTTCGTTTAACATAGCCGTGTTTTAGCATGTGTAAAGCCAGATTTCTTCGACGTTTAAAAACGGCACCACAATTTTCATAAGTGCACTTGTGTTTATAAACCAAACTTCGATCTTTATGAATTAATGAATGTGTATAATATGATGGCCGATCTTTGAATATACGACCACATCCTTCGAAATCGCATTTAAATTGTTTGGTAACTTCAATATTGTGTGCAATTTTTTTATGTCGATCCAAACGGCCAGCATATATATCGGTATAATCACAACCCGGAAAGTTACATTTCAATTTTTCCTTTACGAAAACAAATATTATATTTTTGTAACAGTGAAAATTTATATGAAAAAAATACCTTTTTCGATATATGAAGTTTATAATGTTGAACTAAAGTTGTCTTGTTATCAAACATTTCATTACACATTTCACATATTAAACAGACATCTGGATGGTAATCTTTTTCGTGTTGTGTTAATTCATGTAACGCAAACGCAGTCTCACAATTTTCATGATTACAAACAACCAATGGATTATCTTCGTGTTCCAATAGATGTCCTTCTAATTTAAGACGGCAACGAACTTTTAATCCACATGCCGGGCATTCTGGAAGTGGAGCAGATTTTTGCCCGGGAAGTCTGCGAATGATTGATGGACCGAACTCGTTGATTCCATTGACAACTGAGAATAAATTTTGGAAAAAAATGTAAATTTTTTTTAATGTTTTATTTAAATAATAACATACCTTCTTCTTCTTCTTCATTAGGATTATCAAGTTCAACAAATTCAAGCTGATTATCTTCATTCAAAACAATATCTGTATTAACTTCTTGAATTAATGATTGATATTTTTCTTCATCATCAGCGATAAAAGTGACAAGATCGGTTTCCAACGATTCGACAATGGCTTTATATTTAAAATGTTTGTCATCTTTGAAATAATCATCAATAATAAGATCCAATACAGTTTTAAACTTGTACATTATTTCAAAACTTTTTGACAAATAATTATTATCTTCTTTCAATGTTTTTACTTGTTCATTGTGAAAAGCGACAAAATCATCGATCGATACCTGATAACCTTCTTGTTCGATCAATATTTGATGATCATTTTCAATTTCCATATTATTTTCGGTAATTTCTTGTTTAATTTGTGGCATTTCGACAGCTGTCGATGATTCCGGCGTAGGTTGTTGTTCCGTTTGAATCATTTCTTGATTAATTTCATAAATTACTTCAGATTGTTCCATCTTGCGCGCATTAAGAAACGAAAAAAAAACCATTCACACACCTTGACTCAATCCCGTCCAAATAGAATTAATCGAAATTTTATAAACATTGAATGTGCAAAACAACCATTCACACACACCTTGACTCAATGTCGTACAAATAGAAAAGGGAGTGAGTAAAGCGAGAAAAAAAAAATGTGATATGCTCAACGAAAATTTCTTTTTACGCATGCTCATTTGGTGGCAATTTTTTTTTAACGCCATCTTTATTTGAATATTTAGTCGTTCGGTGGTGTTACTGCGAAAAAAAAACAAGGCAATTTTGAAAAAATTTTCGAACGTCATTTTTGCACGGATCATTCAAAATGTATTCATCAAAATAAAAAATAGCTCGATTATCCATCATTCGATTGGCGGTTAATTTGAGTGACGATAATTATAATTCGATAATTCTACATTCAAAATAAATGTTTGAATTTTCGAATTGCTTTTGATTTTTTCTTCAATTTTTTTTCAAAAATTTTCGAAAAGATGCCTCGAGCTCCCAAAAATCAAGATTCCACTTTGACTTTAACTTCTAATCGTTCATCGGTTGGCAAACGTAATAGTATCGGCAATGATTTTGAAGAACAATTTCATGAAGAACGTGGTACTCAAAGTATGTGTCATTCTCGATGACATCTGACATCTAATCTAATAATTCATTTTTTTCATTCAGTCATTGATGATATCTACATACCTCCACCTCCTTTACAGCCTCAAAACTTGGATGATCAAACTGGTGAACGTTTGATTATCGAAACGATAGGAATTACGAATTTTAAATCATTCGGTGGATACACTCTTCTTGGACCTTTTTACAAAAGTTTTAATTCAATTGTCGGACCAAATGGAAGTGGGAAATCAAATGTCATCGATTCAATGTTGTTTGTGTTTGGTTACCGTGCTCATAAACTTCGTTGTACTAAGATATCATCTATCATTCATAATAGTGAATCAATGCCTAATTGTCAATTTGCTCAAGTTGATGTTAATTTTGCCATGATCGATGATAAGGTTAGTATTTGAAAAAAAATCTGATTCTGCATATTCTGATCAATATTTCTGTAGGGTGATGATAATGTTGACGTAATCGATGGTTCTCGATTTACTGTCAGTCGTGTGGTCAACAAAGATAATTCTTCTCATTATATGATTGATAATCGTAGAATGCAGTTCAGAGATGTATCAAAAAAACTTCAAGAAGTCGGTATTGATCTTCGTTATAATCGTTTCCTAATTCTTCAAGGTGAAGTTGAACAGATATCGTTGATGAAACCAAAAGCCGATCCTAATAGTGATGTCGGTATGTTGGAATATCTTGAAGATATAATTGGTACTTCTCGTTACAAAGAACCGATAGACAAACTTGCCGTTAAATATAATGAATTGAATGAACAAAGAACACAATATGTTGTTCGCGCCAATTATGCACAAAATGAATTAAAATCTTTTGAAAAATCTAAAAATGAAGCTATTCAAGCTTTAGTATTGGAAAACAAGAAAAAGATTGAAAAAGCCAAACTTGTTCAATATCATCAATATAGACTATCGAAAAAATTGCAACATCATGAAGAAGAGTATGCCATATTCGAACAAAAATTCAACGATTTCAACAAAGAAGAAGAAACTATCGGATTGGAAAAGGCAAAATTTGATGAAGAGGAAAAAACCAAATCAATCGAATTCACTGAGCTTGAAAAAAATGCTGAAAAATTAAAATTAAAATTTCAAGAATGTAATAAAAATGATTTATATTATAATCAACGAATGAAATCAACAAAAGATAAATTGAAAAAATTGAAAAACAAAATTATTGAAGATCAGAAAAAGTTAGCCGAATGGACGGATATGCCATCACAAAATGATGAACTGATTGAAAAACTTGAACAATCTAAAATAGAAATGGAAACAGAATTGAAACAAATTGAAGAAAAAATGAATGAAGAAACAGCTATCGCGCAAAAAGCTTGTTCCGAATTGATTAAACAACGAGATCAGCTGAATTTAGAATCAATCAAATTCAAAGATATGCAAAGCTCGAAATTAGATCAGATGAATGAAGCATATAATCAATTTATGGTTTATAAACAACAAGCTGATTCAACAAAAGATAAATATGAACAACTTCAAACTAAATTTCGGCATATACATGATGAAACAGATGAAAAAAATCGTATGCTTGAAAAATATCAACAAGAAATACCAGTAGATCAAGCTAAATTGAAAAAATTTCAATCACAACTTAAAACATTGGAACAGAAACGTAAAGATCTGACCGAAATAATTGAACATAAAGCATCCGAACTTCTTAATCTTCGACGATCTATTCATAATGTTAAATCGAATGATGCCACCAGAGAGGCACTTATGGATGCTAAACATAAAGGAATTTTGGATGGCATATACGGACGTTTGGGCAATCTTGGCGCCATTGATAAAGAATATGATGTTGCTGTTTCAACGGCTTGTGGTCGTTTGAAAAATTTCGTTGTCGATACAATTGATAATGCACAAAAATGTGTAGAATTCCTGAAACAACAAAAATTATCATCAGCCACGTTCATTGCGTTAGATAAACTCAGAGTTCAATGGCAACCTTCAATATCGTATCCGGAAAATGTTCCACGTCTAGTCGATTTGATTCGGATAAACGATGATCGAATTCGTCCGGCTTTCTATTATGCATTGGGTGAAACTTTGGTTGCCAAAGATATTGATCAAGCCAGACGTATAACGCAACAAAAACGTTATAGAGTTGTAACTTTAAAGGGTGATATGATCGAAATGGATGGAGCTATGACTGGTGGCGGCCAACCTAGATCTGGTGGTATGGGCCAGTCAATTGCTGAAACAGGACCGGATGTTTCGGAAGACCAAATGATAAAACTTGCTAAAGAGATCGAATCGTTACAAATGGAACGACAACAGCTCGATATTGAAATCGATGGTGTTCATGATAGTATTACTAAATTGGAAAGAGATTTAAAATTCATGGAAGAAAAAGCAAATAGTTTTCGATTGGATATACAAGAATCGGCAAATCGTTTGAAACAAGTTCAAGAAAATATAGAACGTCAAAAGATTGAAGTGGAAAAATTGAAAAATAATCCAAAATTAGATGAAGCCGAACAATTATATCTAAAAGCTAAACAAGTTTATGATAAATCAATGACCGAAATGAATTCGCTGCTAGAACAGGTCAAAGATCTTGACAATTTAATCAATGAAAAAATTGATGAACGTATGGGTCCATTGAAGAAAAGACGTAAAACATTGGAAAAAAATATGAAAGAAAATCAGACGCAATTGAATCAACTTGTTTCGGAAAAAACTTCCGCAGAATTGAATCTGAAAAAAGCTGAAGAAGCAATAGCAAATAATTTGAAAAGTCAAGAGGAAACTGAGCAAGAAATGGAAGAAATTAAGAAACAAATTGCAGAAATCGAGATTGTTGCCAAAGAAATCACTGAAAAATATGAAAACGCTCAACAAGAATGTTTAACTAAAGAGAAGGAACTAAATGATCTTCGAACACGTGCACGAGAAATGGATGCCAAGTTTAATTCAATCAAGAATTCTAAACTGGATCTGAAATTGGAAGCTGAAGAAAAGTTCAAAGTTTTAAAAGATAAACGTGAAAAAATGGCTAGATATCGTGCTGAATTAGAATCAATCAAATTGGATCCGATCGATGACGATGAAGATGATCCTCAACCAATGGAAACTGATCAAGAACCAATGGAAATTGATCAAGAATCTGAAATTACGCAAACAAATGGAGTATCCGATTCGTCCGGAGGGGAAAAACCAAAGAAAAAATATCATATGACTATTCCTATACTTTCTGACGAAGAATTAGAAGAGCTTTCTTTTGATATGATTGAAAAGAATATCAAATCTATTGAATCTGAATTGGGAAATTTGTCGCCAAATTTTGCAGCCATCGAAATATTTCGTAAACATCGTCGTGATTATCTAGCTAAACTAAACGATTTGAATGAAGTTACAGCCAAACGTGATATGTACATGGAACATTTAAGAGAAACGAAAAATCGTCGTTTTAAAGAATTCAAAACGGGCTATCTAACCATTGCACGTAAATTGAAAGAATTGTATCGATCAATAACATTGGGTGGTGATGCCGATCTAGAATTTATCGATTCATTGGATCCATTTTCCGAAGGAATCAATTATGCTGTACGACCGAATAAGAAAACCTGGAAGATAAATATTCATCTATCGGGTGGTGAAAAAACATTGGCATCATTGGCTCTGATATTTGCACTACATTACTATAAACCATCACCATTATATATAATGGATGAAATTGATGCGGCATTAGATTTTAAAAATGTATCAATCATTGCTAATTATATCAAAAAACGAACACGTAACACACAATTTTTGATTATATCTTTACGAAATAATATGTACGAATTGGCTGATCGTTTGATTGGCATTTATAAAACATATAACATAACCAAATGTATTCCTTTTGATCCGATTGCATTTGATCGAAAATTTGGTATTAACCAATCCTGTACACAATTGACAAACACACAAACAACAACAACGACGACTACTGCCACACAACAATCAGAAAATTGATTTGTTTAATAATATTGTTTAATAATTAGTTTAATAAAAAAAAATAAAAATAAAAATATTAAAAATTACAAAATATTGAGAGATCAATTATAAAATTGGTAAATTTTTTTACTAATCGCAGGACCTAGACGACGATCTTGTACGCCTGAAAGTGAATCACATTTTAAATCGGTTAATAATTTTTCACGTTTTCGATCATCATCTAACAAAGAATATGCTTGAATAAGTGAACGAATTGTTGGATATTTTTTGATTAATGTTTCAATTTTTTTCATAGATAAACCACGTATTTGTAATAAATGTTTGATAAACATTTCTTTAGCTGTAAATATAGTTATTTTACTTGAATTTGTAATAAATTCATTGAATGTCATATAAACAAGATCATTTGCACAGGTTTTTTCCAATCGTTTTCGATCTTGACATGAGATCAAAGATTTATTCTTATAAAAATTCTGTAACCATCTTGACATGTTAGCTAAATATCGTACAGTTTCATCAAAATTATCCGTTAATTTTATTTCGAATCCATCAATTTCACAATTTGTAATAGCTTGTTCAAGTGTAGCTGCCGATAAAAAACCATGATCTTGTTTTCTTGATTTTTTTCCAAAATATTCAATCAAATACATTGGATTACGAATGCCAGAATTTCTTAAACGAAATTTTTGTTCATTCCATCGATGACTTTTAATTGAACTAGCTAAATCATCAATACGTTTACGTTCGATAATATAATCAAGAACCAATTCACGACGAATTTGATGTTGAATATTGTTTTGATTGTTTGTATCAAATTGCGTTTGAATTTTTTCTCTAGCTATCCAAACAAAATCACCTAAAGGAAGTGTACGAATTTCGACAGGTATACCTTTTTGTTGAAGAGCGACTGGAAATGCTGTACGATTCTGTGTACCTTGTCGATCTGAATATCGTTCTCTAGTATCAATACAAAGTACTATTTCATAAGTACCAGCTTCAAGAATAAAATTCTGACAAATAGTTTGTGTAGATTCAGCACAATGATTTTGTTTTTCATAATAATTCGTAATAAGATTATTTGATTGGTCGTTGAGAAAACGGTTGGCAAAATCCTTTAATGATGGACATTGTTTTGCTAATTGTATGGCCAATTTTCGTCCACTATCGGTTAGAAAATATCTAGCATTTCGATCCGAAGTTTTATCAACTAATTGTCGTTTATGAATTAATGAATTTAAAGTGACAGTCAAAATTAATGGTCGTGTATTCGTATAAAGTTCGGCCATATCTTGAAGATCAAGTTTATTCACTCGACTATCATCAAATTCAAGATGACGTCGAAGTAATGCAATTAAAATTGCAAACGGTGTTTGACCTGGTGTTGGAACCCAATTTTTAACATTTCTTTGCGTGACTGTTTTTGTGATTTTTACCGGTGGACTATCTTTGGCAATAACATTATTGGTTGATTGTTTAGGAGTATGTATTAATTGACGTTTAGCACGAATAGCAATAGGTAAAATATCCGTTATGGCACGTTGTGGTGAATGTTGTTGGCTGGAAACAACTTCTTTCGGTAATCGATCATTTTGTTTGGCAAATTCTTTGTCAATTTTTTCACAGATTTTTGTGCCAAAATTTTTAAGCTTTTTACAATCTTCACCCGATCTTAATGGATGAGGATGTTCACGTAATGTTTTTAATGCCTAAATTCAATTGAAACGAAAAAAAAACTAAAAAAATTTTCAAACAAAATTAAATACAAACCTTTCCATAAACAAATTCCAGTTTACTACCATGTTGTCGAGCTTGATCACGCCATTGTGTTAACCATTTTATAATCAATGGATTTATATCATCCGCTCTATTTTCTTGGGACATTTTTATTCATTAAAACAAAAAAATTTGTTAAAATCTAAATTGTTTTTTCTTTTTAAAAATATCATTCAAAACAACAAATCCACAACTGACGTGTACA
>ERZ500997.441-NODE-441-length-11808-cov-11.048498_pt1 | contig 11808 bp, 6 predicted proteins | sample MGYA00248826_ERZ500997 | MGnify/ENA primary metagenome ERZ500997 (study PRJEB25958, sample SAMN03398524) | human skin metagenome | study: EMG produced TPA metagenomics assembly of the Human Skin Microbiome Metagenome (human skin metagenome) data set.
AAGGTCTGAGGTCGGATCAATTTTATCCGCTCTCCATTGAAACCTATGGAAAATCGTACCTCGGTTAACGAACATTTCGGTTAACGACGGTTTTTCAGGACCCGATCATCGTCGTTAACCGAGGTACCACTGTATTGCAGAATTGGATGTTGATTGGCTTCGATCACAGATGGCATTAGTATCACAAGAACCTATACTTTTTAGTCACAGTATACGTGACAATATTGCTTATGGTGATAATTTCCGTGAAACTGTTCCATTCGATGAAATAGTTCATGCAGCACAGATGGCAAATATTCATGATTTTATTAAAAATTTACCACAAGGTTATGATACACCTGTTGGTTCAAAAGGTGCTCAGCTTTCTGGTGGTCAAAAACAACGAATTGCTATTGCCCGTGCATTAGTTCGTGATCCACCTATATTATTGTTGGATGAAGCTACATCCGCATTGGATACAGGTTCCGAACAAATCGTTCAGGATGCATTAGATCAAGCGGCAAAAGGTCGTACCTGTATAACTATTGCACATCGATTGAAAACTATTGTCCATTCGGACAAGATAGTTGTATTAAATAAAGGACAAAATGTTGAAGAAGGTACACATGATGAATTAATAGCAATGAAAAAAAATTATTGGAAACTTCATAATAGTGGGGAATCTTAGTCGATTTCTTTGATAAATCATCAATATTATTTGTAGCCAAGATTTTTGGCTATTCGATAATCAATTATTTGTTAGAATAAATATTATTATTTCAAATTTTTTCAAAAAAAAAACACTGCAATAAAAACCAATTAAAATTCGAATCATTTTTTTTTTTGAAAATCGATAGAAATTCCTTCCTTGCTGCTTCCCGTACGTATAGATTACTACTGTTTATTTTGCAACAAGTATTTGGTGAAATTTATTAAATTTTTGATCCTTCACTGTTCCTTCTAACATCGTGTTATGTGATTCCTTAATCTTAAGCTGAATGATAATGATTAAAAGATTAAAATCTTATTATTATCCGAAAATTTCCGGAACCGATTCTCTTATCCTCTTATTTGTGTGCAAGAATATTGGCAACCAAAAAAAAAACGAGACGCTCCTTCTCCGGTTTAAAAAAAAAATTCACTCAATATGAATATCGACCATGTGAATAGTTGAAGAGAAATGGCTATTATCCTTCTCCTTTTTGTATTCTTCACTCCTCCTCAATATATACCACAATATATTCATTTCAGAAGAGATATGAGTCCATCCATACAATATTACTCAGTTTATGAAAAATCATCATCATCATCAAACTCAATTTTTTACTTTTGTCAATACCACTACTTTTTTTGATAAACTGTTCAAAAATGACGTACAATTTGTATGCGTATTGTTGTAAGTTGTATGTATTTGTGAGCGTCAATATATGATATATGACTCAGTTTATTTTTTCTTTTGCTTTTGCTTTTGCCACCACCAACAGCAGTAATTTATGTTTATGTATATCTTTTCTATCTGTCTGTCTGTCTGTCCCCTCTCCCTCTTTCGATTCTGGCTATATCTGTATATGTGTGTGTGTTTACCAATAATAATAAAAAAAAAGAAAGAAAATTTATTCGTTCCCTCTATTTCTTTTTTATGTTATTAGATAATTATTAAAAATAACCATCCAAAATTCATGATCTGGTCCAAAATTATATTTGGACAAATTTATAAGTTTCAGTTAAAGTTCTATTTATCCTGGATTTTCCAGTTTATTTTCGACCTGTAGGATTCTGTTTCATTTGTCAACATCGATTCTTTGCCGCATCAAAATTTTTTTCATTCGATTGTTTTTTTTATTATTGTTTATCACCCAGTTTTGTTTATTAACCATAATTCAACCTATTATTACAGTTCGATTATGATTTGTATAGTTTTCTTTATGATTCACGTGAATATCGCAAATTAATTCGATTGAATCGAATGTTTTTGAAGAGTAAAAATATTTTTGTTATACATCATCATCTGGGTTTTTGTTGCCGTTTTAAGTGATAATCAAAAGTTTATACAATGGAAATGTTATCATCAAAATATTGAACAATATTACATTCATGATCTAATAAATTTGTTCTGACATCATATGGTGATCAGCTGCTAAATGTACATGTTAAACGGGAAGTTTTGACATGCATGCTTATTCATTCAAAGTTTAAAGAAAGAATATTGTATTATCACACGAATCGACAACAATGGTTTTTTATCGTTATTAATAATCAATCCGATTCATCATTAAGTTAAGAATATCCATCCAAACTTTTTTTTACTTTGTCGATGGCGTTTCTGGTATGTGCATTTCAACTATTTTCAATTTGATTTTGTCATTTCATTTTTATTTAATAAAATAGTTATGGATTCGTTGACATCGTCATTCTCGAAAGATATTAGTATCAACAATAACAAGAATCAAAAAATTCTACAAAATAAAAAACAAATTAATTCATCATCAATAAATACGATCATCAAATCGAAACAATTATTTTTAAATCCAAACAAAATAATCGATTCTACACCAACAATAAGATCATCAATTAAAAGACATCATTTATTATCAAAACGAAAATTAGTACGGCTTACTTGTGAAGGAAATTTGAATGATACAAATTTCCCGAACAAGTTACGTAAAATTATAACCAAATTAAAAATTATTTTGTTGAATGGTAATTGTGTTTTCTAATCTAATAAAATAAGTTATTTAATAAATTTTTTTCAATAAATAGGTAAGAATCTCATCAAGGTAACCAAAGTGGAGCCTTGGAATAGTGTACGAGTGACCTTAAACCTATCGGACGATGCTGCTCAACAATTACGGCAGCTTGCCGAACATGGAGATTCAACACTCCGCAATATCGGCATACTGTCGGTACAAGTCGATGGTCAACAGGTAATATCATTGACCGGTACAAATGATGTAAATAGCAACAACTATGTTACATCCACATCCAATACCTGCATAACAAACAACAATCCAAATGATGCTTTTACCATTGAAAATCATATCGGACGTGAAAAGAATTCCCATTTAAACATATCGTCCGTTAAAAATGATAATAATTATTTTGAACATACGAATAATCAAATCAATGGCATCGCGCTACCTACAACAGCGATTAATTGTGAAAATAGCAATAGTAGTACTAATATTCACAGTGGTGGTGGAGGTTCTAATGGATCATCATCCAACAATGAAACACCTATCACTATATTACCTCCACCGTTACTGTCGTCTACGACGACTACAAATGTGCCTATGATCATACCAAAGTTAGCAACCTCGAAAACAGCAACGACAACATTAATCACATCATCTGCATCATCATTCACTAATTCTCAATTCGGTATAAATAATAATAATAATAATAGCAGTAATAGTCAACAGCCGATGCACCAATATCAACAACAGCAACAGATCAAATTTAATTTTATCATCGATAACAATAATAAATGCCAGAATACCTCAGAATCTCAATCAACCAATAACAATGAAGAACAAGTCATGAATCAAACAGTTACGCTACCAACAACAACAGGTGTGCAACAATCACTGATAGGACCGAGGCAATTATTATTGAATCGTCAACAATTATCATCTACACTTATGACACAAATGATCCCTGCGGATCAATCATCGTCAACTCCATCGAAATTATTAGTGCCTAATACAACAACAATTACATCATGTCAATTAGCTGTCACTGAATGTGGTGGTGGTATTGCAAGTACTCCATCAGTTTCAGCTACGACAACTATGACAAATAAAAAATTAGCTGATCTGTTACCTTCATTACCTTCACAATCACCGACATTGAATTCATCTGCTTATAAAGCACAGGAATCGCAATCAAATCCACGACATCGGCAACAAGTTTTGATGCATAATCAATCGTCTACTGGTAGTATTGGTAGTGAAAGTAATCGGCAAAATTCTAGTGATATCTTATTGGAATCAAAAATAGATGCCGTTGATGATGATCTTCTTGTTTCTGTTGCGGCTGAAGATCCAAATGTTGATTTTCCTACTGATCTAAATGATCTTAATTTATTGTTGGAAGAAATGGAATCCTCATCATTGACGACGACAACTACATCTGCATCATCGGTAGTCACTACCCCGATAGCGGCAACCACGACTATTACGGTTAATCAAACACAACCTATTATGTCGAACCAAACAAATGTCAATAAACAACAGCATACACTATTAGCAATGAATTCGGATCCTAATAACAAAAGTCAAAATCTTCCATTTTTCATCACTCATCATCAACAGCATCCGATACAACCACCTTTCTTACAATCAAATATGTCGCTAATTAGTAATAGCAGAAATGGTGTTGGACAGCAACAGCAATCAATACAGATGATACAGAATAATAATAACAATGTATCAGTATTACCAGTGACTACTACATTACCAGATCAAACTTCTTCTGGATCATTAGTTATGACAACGACTTCCACCATCAATGTTGGGCAATTTCAGCAACAGTTATCTAATGATAATGCCATCTATTCATCACCATCGAATAAATCTCAGCAACAACCACCAATTTCCTGCATTCAACAATCGCAGACCGGTAGTCCAAGGCAAATATATGTGCCAGCCAGAACGCAACATTCTTGGCGTACGGTAGCAGCAGCAGCTGTTGCGACAAATTCAAATGTGTCACCGCAACCATCACCCTCTATTGTTTCAACGCCTCCGCCGCCACCTAAAGTTCGAACTCCAACTTCTCTTTCAGGAGGAAGTGAAATGTTAGTTCATCAACAACCTCCATCACCACAAACTAGTGCAACACGGTTCATATCGGTTAGTAATAATAATAATAATAGTGGTATGGCAACTCCTCCACCCTCATGTCCGTCACCATTAATTCGACAACAAACATTAAATTCTTCAACGTCGAATGCTGCCATAGCAAAACCTCAACAGATATTAATTCGTTCCGGTGGTCCTGGTCAATCATTCTCGATTAGCCAACAACAACAATCTTCGACGTCGAACGCCGTTATAACATCATCATCGAATGCTGTTGCTTTATCCAGCCCATTGTTGGTAAATTTATTACAAAACGATGTGCCGGCCGTATCGTGTTCATCATCATCGTCAAATAATTCATCAACTTCATTTCCACAACAAATAACATCGAATGTTGCCACATTAGGAGGAAATAATAACGGTAATTCTCAGCAGCAACAAATTCATCTGTTAAGTAGTCATCGTCATCATCAAAGCAGTGGTGATAGTAATACTGCTGCTGCTTTGGGTCAAGTGACACATCAATTAATGATGGTACAAGTATCCTCGGCTGGTGCTGGTCAAGCAACTACAACAACTATCCATCAGATAAGTAATCCTGTTGCCGGAAATGTTATTCACCATCCAGCCATGTCTGCATCTTCCACTTCTGCCAAACATCAATCGACCAATGATCAATCACAATCAAATGCGAATAATAGTGGTGCTTCGACACCAACAACACCATTGGCCAAACCAAAAAAACAACGCAAATCAAGGAAAAAGGCAAATCAAACAACAGAAACGATTATTATGACGGATTGTTCATCTTCCTCATCTTCGATGCCATCAACGCCAACAACACAATCAAATCAATTTACACCCAGTGGAGGCATTTCAATTTGTCAAACTCCAAATTCTGATTTATCAGCTAGGTAAATTCCATACTTCTTTTAGAAATAATTAATTTTAAATTGACAATTTTTATTATTTAGAATGCAATCCAATTCGGGAACAACGTTTTTAACGATACCGGCCAATGCACAGCTAATACAGCAGCAAAAATTACAGCAACAACAACATTCTCAATCATCAGCCAATCAGTCGACGTTAATTGCAAATCAACAGACATCGCAACAATCGTTGCGATTCCATCATCAAAAACCAAGATTAATGATGATTGCAACGAATGCCGCTCATCATCAAATGATCAATGCTGCTAGTGGTGGTAACGAACAAATGACTGCTGTATCATCAGTATCGACAATGGGAAATCCAACTATTGTTTCATCTCCATCTGGTGGAACGTTCATCATAGCAAATGTGCCGGCCAGTTCATTGCAGAATGCAGTTACATCTTCTGCCGCGGGGACAACAATGATGACAGCCGTATCTCAATCAAATGTATCGCCTGGTGTTCAATTGGGTGGGAATAGGAAACAGATATTTTTGGCTACAAAATCAAATTCATTTCCTGTATCATCAGCATTATCCGCTGGCGCTATCGTAAGGTTCGCTAATCAATCGCTTGTCAATGCTGGTGTTGGTGCTTCCTCATCATCATCATCTACTCCGAATTTAGTACCTTCTCAAACAGTGAAATTGGTTTCATCGTCATCACAGCAAACACTTAATCAGTCAAATCAAAATTTCCAACAATCTCTTCAGCAGCAATCCACAATAACGACCCAACATCAGCAACAACTGTTAAGTTCTGTTTCGGCAATCGTTAATACATCTCCAAATAAATCTAGTCAACATACGTTGCTGCCAACATCGACAGCCTCGCCATCGTTGCTTCATCAATCAACTACCATGCAATTGAATCAATCATTATCAATATCAAATTCTAATACGAACAGCAACAATAATAACAATTTTTCCATTAATCAGCCAGCATCAGTTTCCATCGCACCATCCATCTCTATAGCTTCGTCATCATCATCATCATCATCGCCGATTCGTGCGACTAAATCTCTTCACCAACAATCGGAACAATTATTACTTACGCCCGTTGTTGCCAGTTCGATGCAATCATCGTCGACATCGGTTACTAATTTGAACCCGCAACAATTCCATAAGTCGTTTCAAGTACAGGCCACAGGCTCAATTTCAAAAAACAATCCATCAAGTTTATTGTTGAATAAATTAAGTCAGCGACAGCACTCAACTACTGTAAATCCACCTATGTACACCAAAATCGCATTACCAACTGCGGCTACTGTTTCCTCTTGTGTATCCTCACCAGGCAATATGGTGGCAACAAAAGTTCCGTTTCATACAAAAGTATCTGTTACGTCAGATGTAGTCACGAAATCGGGAGAAAGTGTCTTAGACAATGCCACTTTTGTTGTAAAAAATCAGGAAGTTCCGTTGTTACTTGTAGATCAGCAAAAATCAGCAGCTGTGGCTGCTCCAACAACTACCTTTACTAAGACCACAAGTGCCGACCAATCATCAACTCTTCAACAAAAAACAGAAATGATTACCACTGGAAATAAACCGCAAATGCATGTTAACTTCAAACAATCATTATCAGAAATGCTGAGTAGTAACGTTGAAAGCAACACTGGCGGGCAACAGTCAAGAACTTCACCAGATTCAGTATTTATGGATGATCCAGGTGTTGGTCGAACATCGACAGTCAATGAATCATCGGCACCAATATCGCCTTCATATTTTCTAGCACCGGCATCTGCATTCGATAGATCTGCAAAAGATCCATCACCTTCTGCTGTTCAAATTGATGATGTTTCCCGAATTGATGTCAGATCTTTTCAAGAGGATTCTAAAATAAAAATCGAAAAAATTAATTCTGATGATGAAAAATCTGGAATAAAAGGTACAATTTCTGCTAAAAAGGAACCAGAATCTTCTACGGTGATCACTTCATTAACCATTTCTTCGTCTACGACAACAACATCTGAATCAACATCTATGGCCAAAGCAGTTGATACGTCATCCACAACAATCACACAAAAATCCAATTCATTCTATGTTATTAAGCATGATTATTCTCAAGAATTACCTGATCATATTTTAGATGATGATGATGAAGAAGACGGTGATGATGATAGTGATGCTGATGATTACGGTTTCTATTCAAGTCGTCCATCGCATTTCCTAAGCGGAAGTATCGGTAGTATTGGTGGAACATCTAAGAACCCAGTGTCAACGAATGATCGTAATTCGAATATGAACAAGAATCCTGTGCCGGAATGTGATGATTTAGGAAAAACGACTGGGAATGCTCCTGAAAAATCATCTTCGTCTGATTTTTCAGCAGCAAAATCCATTGAAGAATCTAATTCGGAAGTTAAATTGTCTGTTCAAACTGACTCGGAATTATCAGCTAAGCAAGAATCGTCCTCGATGATCAATGGTGATGTGTCATCTCAAAAATCACCATCCTCAAGCATTGATTCAGACAACGAAAAATCTTTGATAAAGCCATCAACTCAATCACCCCCAGTCTCTTTATCTACCACCGTTCCATTATCCGTTGCATCAAAAAGTTGCCCAATTTCAACAACCGTGACCACTTTTTCAACAAATGAAACAAACCAAACAAAAGATTTGACTAATATTGTATCTGGTATTGTAAACAATGAATTAGATGAGACTAAAGTATCGAAACTTCCAATTACATCTTCGGATATTTCTAATTCATCAACAGTTGACAAAAATCAGCAAATTTTATTATCTGCTCCTAAACCTTTAGCTAGCAAATCGACAACAACGACAGCTGCTAAATCTCGACGTAAAACTCACTCCCCATCGGAAACCTCATCTTCGTTGCTTGCTCCAAGTAACAAAGATTCAACATCGCTTATAATATCGAATTCGAAAATAGAAACAAGGAATGAATCACCATCACCGAATGAAAAACAACAACCACAACAACAGCCGGTATTGGTGCATTTCAAACATCCAACGTCACAAACACTTTCAACAACAAGTACCGCTATACAGTTAACAAATACAATGAATACCTTTTTGACTGCTGCAACATCATCCGCGGCAACAATAGCTGATAATAATAACACTTCCTCTATATCAACAACGACGGCTTCGATGGTGACAACAACTGTACCGACACCACCTAATCAAAAGATTCGTGTTGTCTATAATCCTCCAATGTATCGAACTGTTTTACCGACATCAACTGGAGGACAGCAGCAACAATTTCCACAAATTCAATTACTTTCGATCAAACAATCATCATCATCATCAGCGACTCCAACATCATTCAAAATTATATCTAATAAACTACCCATGGTTAGTCAACAAGGATCATCACAGCCACTATTGATACCGATGGCCGTTTCAAATAATCAAGGAACCGTTTTTTCGGTAAAAGCTCCAACATCATCAGCAGCAATAACAACAAACTCCATTTCTCAATCACCAACTGCCGCAACCGTCCAATCGGATTATCTGCAAGAAATTAATATTAACAATAATAAACAATCATCATCCGATTCAGTAGATTCATCAAATCTGAAAACAAAAGATTCTGAGATAATAAAAAATGAAGAAATCGACAAGAAATCTGATGATATAATTCTGTTGTCGGATAATTCTATCGACAATGGTACCAAAAATGATGCTTTTCCTACCGAACCAATCATTTTTTCGAACCTGAATGAAAAGACTACAGAATCTGCTATAACTCATCAATCATCTACGGAAGAAATAGAAACTAAACAGACCCTAAGCCGACAAAGTCTCGATACATCAATTCTGAAGCCAACATCACAAACTGATAATCCACCAACGACCAACAAGGTAACAATTCAACCTCAAACTTCGATAGCACGTACAGTGATAATGTTACCAAGCGGTTCGGATTCGATTGCTGGTTCAAATGTAGTTATTTTGAAAGCAGAAAGTTCACGATTATCTAAAGCTGATAATGTAGTGACTACCACTACTAATAGCCTTAGTAATAGTCCTTTGAGACGTCAGATATTAATATCAAAACCGACAACGCATCATCATTATTCTTCAAATCAGGATTCGACAACGCAACAACAAGGATCCATCTATGCTACTAAATCTGCTACTAATAATAATAAAACTGTGACAGCGACAAAAACATTGCCTAGTATTCTTCGTCAACGAAAACGGAAAAACGATGCAACTACTTTGTCGCAGCAACAAGTTTTTCAAGCATCCACTATATCAACGATCACGATTGATCCTATAAAATCATCACCCTCTTCTATTGAACAATCGGTTAATGTTCCTGTTACTACGAATGATTGTAGCGTTCTATTATCTTCTGAATCTGATGAGGCAGAATCACACTCTACACCGACTGTCCAACATGGTTCTTTGACTTTCAAACAGCACAAATATCAATCTATATTATCTACTTCAACAATGAATGATGATATTGATGCTACAAATGTTTCTGATCAAATAGATTCTGCAACACAGGTTACGGCAACAACAAGACCTCTAAAACGAGCAAGAAAAAGTAAAATTACAACCATACAACAACAACATATTGGATCAATGGCATTACCAACATCATCACCAGTTTATGTAAATTTTGTAACTAACCCTTGTTCAGATCTACAAATATCAAAATCTAATCAGGACGGTAAAAATGAAACAACACCGACGGTGTCGACTTCTCGAATATTAAGAAATTCAACTACTCTAACCTTACAACCCAGTACGCAATCACCGCCTAAAACAATCGTCAAACGTGGCCAACGTAATCAACGAACCACATCGATTCCGGTTCAAATGAACGAATCAACAAGTGTCTCGGTTTCATTATTTCCAACCACTTCAACGAATACGATGAACGAATCTATTAAATTGAATGATAAACCAAAAAGAGGTAATCATCATCTTTGATTTCTTAATATTTTTTAAAAAGTTATTTCCCTTACATTAGCGGCTGCTGTCGGAAACCCAAGCGCTACTACACCTACAAATCGACAAACACGATCGAATCGTGGGCGAAAAAAACCAAACGAATCATCATCATTAGATCAAACAATGACTGATGCAACTTCAATGATTAGTTCATCAGATCCTGTTCCTGTTTCCGAAAAACTTGTTACTGATGATACTGTCGATCCACACCAACCCCAATCATTAATCGATCCGAATATAATTGATAAAAATCTCGACTCAAGGTCGCCATCATCATCCACAATGCTCTCACATAATATTAGTACAACAACTACTTCATCAGTTGTATCGAATAATCCAACAATAACACACGTAATTTCAGTTTCAAGTTCTGGGGAACCTTTGGTTTCTTTATTGGATAGTAGTATTAATGTTAATTCAACTGGTGGTAATAATCCTGTGACCACTTCTGGTGGTGGCAACAATAATTCTCTTCTTGTTAAACGATCTCGAAAAACCTTACTTACCGCAGTAACATCTGCCACAATACAATCGCGACCATCTTTAAGAAATAGTTCTGTTTCAGGTATTCACTTTTTATCACTGTATATGAATTTTCATTTTTATTAATATTTTTATTCATTTTTTTATTTAGAAACCATATCTCCACCACCACCTTCAGCAAAACGTCGTAGATTGGCCAAAGATGTTTCTAAATGATTGATGAAAACTTTTTAAAATTGTTATTTGGTTTGACTTTGAAAGAAAATGAACGAATCAAAAAATTCTTTTTTTTTGTTGTAGATATTTCAACCTTATTATAATGCATTTTTTCTTTTGCAACAATATACATTTGCCCTCAATGACCATTCACTTGTTTTATTTAAGAATTTCCATTAATTATTGATTAATTACCTTTGCATCCTTATTTTCGTCAAAGCTTTAAATTGTATTTTATCAATTGTTTGTACATAATATGGACATCATCATAATTATTTGATTGAGTGATTCATTAACACTCATGTTATGAATCCTGTTTGTAAAATGTTCAAATCGCACCACAAACAAGTTCATAGCGAATTTTCAATTCATTTTATATGATCATCATTATTTTGCATTCAGCACTCATCATTGTTATAATCAGTATATTTTTATTTTTTTTGTTTTAATGAAAATACAT
>ERZ500997.442-NODE-442-length-11799-cov-5.903610_pt1 | contig 11799 bp, 12 predicted proteins | sample MGYA00248826_ERZ500997 | MGnify/ENA primary metagenome ERZ500997 (study PRJEB25958, sample SAMN03398524) | human skin metagenome | study: EMG produced TPA metagenomics assembly of the Human Skin Microbiome Metagenome (human skin metagenome) data set.
AATAACAAAAAAAAAAAAAAACTATTAATATGATGATGGGAAATGAATTTGTTTTGGATTTTGGGTTTTATTTCGTTTTTTTTTGGATCTATAAAAACATCATCAAAGGATTCGAATTCGAATGTTTTTGTGTGTGTTTGTGCGATTCGAATAGAAAAATTATGAAAACAAAAAAAAAACAAAAACAAAAACAACAATTTTCCTTTCGTTTGTTTTTTTTTGTTCATGGATATCATCATCATCAACATGGCTACATTGTAACAATGTTTTCATATTTTGTTCACATACAGACCTTTGTACTATATCATGGACAAAATATTATTGTTGTTGTTGTTGTTGTTGTTGATGGTGATCATCAACGAGGAGGGGGGAATTGGCCATCATTATTATTTTTTCTACTTAGGAGATGAAGGTTAAAAAAGTTATAATGTTTTTTCTTTCTATAAGTATGATTTTATCATTTGGCTTGCCATTCCTATAACCATCCTGGTTGATGATTGGTATTTGGTTTGAGTCAAATGGGTTGAAATTATTCAATGATTTGTTTGTTATAATGTAATACAAACTGGTACAGGTACACTGGTAACCAAAAATGGTCAATCATTTTATGATTCTGGCAAATATTAGTCAGTTAGTCGAATTATGTGTGTTTTAGAGAATTTTGTTTACTTTTTCCGGCCATTTTTGGTTTCAAATCACCTAGGTAATATATGATGGTTTTTGATCAACATCATCATCAATGATCATCGATGATGATTAATCATGGATAGAGACGATTTTAATGAATTTGATTTCATTTTTTTGGATTTTATCGAAAACAAGATGATTATGAATGTTGTTATTATTATTATTGAATTAAATTGGTTACCATTGGTAATAGTCGTTATCGTTCTTCAGTATTTTTTTTTTTTGTTCCTTGTTTCATTACTGATTGATGATGATTAATCCGATCCTCCTTTCTCCTGAAAATATTCAAAATGATATGGTAAAAAATCAAAATGTTCATCAACATGATGAACAGGACTAGAATAGAGAAAAAAGATAACATTTGGTCCATGTTTGTTGTTGATGTTTTTTGTTTCGGTTCTATTCGAAAACATTTTTTCGCTATTCGTCGTCGTCGTCGTCGTCGTAATCGTTGTTGATGTTTTTTACATTTTTTTTTCGATTCGTATCGGATTGGTAATCATAATATTTTTTTGTTTTGTTTTTACTTTAGCTGCCATATTTTATAATAATCATTTGTTGCAATGTTTGTTGTCTGTGTTTGTATCGTCATCATCATCATTTAGGATCGGCATTTTTTTACTTGGTTAATTCGTCGATAAATTGCATCGATTCGAATGTTTTTTACATTACGGAAAGCGTGCCTTCGAATGTTTGATTGCGAATCTGTATATTCATCAATGTTTCGAACATACCGAAAACCAAAACAAACATCATAATCAAATTGCTACAAACGATACTTGTTTTAGTTTTGTATAAAGATTTCAACAGAAAACAAAAACAAAAATACAAAAATTAAAAAACAAAATTACTACCTAATAATCTATGATTGTGTTTGTGCTTGAAAACAGTTTTTATTATATCATTCAAATTTATCAACAATAAATCAAAATTCAAAAAAAAAAAATTTCTGGATCATTTTCGATAGAATCATGAATGAATTGGATTCAAAATATGTAAATCTTCTTGGTTTGAATGCATCCGGTAGGTGAATTGAAATTTTTGTTGTAATTTTACTTTTTTATTTTTGGGGTAAATAAATTTTTGTTCAACAAACAATCGATTGGGAGAAAAGCAACAGGTTGTTTATTCAAATGATTTCCATAATGTTTGCTTGTTTTCTGCCTGACCTAATCATTTTGTTTGTTTGTTGACCGATTCGGGTTGGTTGGTTGATGTTTAGGTAATTTTTCTAAATAAAAAAAAAGATTAAAAACAAAAACACAGAAATATTTTTTTTTGTTAGTATAATTATCTGGGCAAAAAAATAAATAAATATTTGTAATTAACAAACTAATCAGATTGTGTGTGTGTGTGTTTGTAAATTACCGTTACAAATTTATTATTATTTATTTATTTTTATATTTTGTTTTTGTTTACCCCCACTCCATTGATGATTGGAATTTTTTTATCGTTTCGTTTCGTTTATACATTCGAATTGAATCGAGAAAAAAAAATTATTTACTAAACAATCTTTAATTTACAAAAAAAAAAATTATTTGTTTTTTTTCTCCATTTGTTTGATTTTTGACATTTGTTTCAATTCAACTCTCCAAAAAAAAAAAAATTCTTTCATCATCATTAGAGCTATCTGTACAGATATCGAATCGAACATCAGTCATTTATCAACCATCGATAGTATCGGCTGTTGTTAGTGCAGGTGATAATATTTCTTCGAATGGTAATTCAATTTTATCTGCTAATCATAATCATCCAATATCATCGACCACAACAGATTCCAAAAAATTATCATCAAGAACAGCTATAGATATACAGCAACAACAACAACAACATAAAATTTCAACGGAAACAGTACAGAATCTGATTAATCATCATCATAATCAACATCATCAACATGAACAACAGCAACAACCGCATCAACAACAACAACAATCATCAAATACAAATATCGTACAGGATTCAATTAATAATGATGGTACTATTGATGAAAAAGCTAAACCACCATATTCATATGTTGCACTTATAACGATGGCTATAAAAAGTACACCGGAAAAACGTTTACCATTATCAAGTATTTATGAATTTATTTATACAAAATATCCATTTTATAAAAAAGAGGATAAAGGATGGCAAAATAGTATTAGACATAATTTAAGTTTGAATGATTGTTTTGTTAAAATTCCACGTGAAGTAACAAGTACATCGGAACGAAAAGGTAATTATTGGGCATTAAATCCTATATTTGAAAATATGTTTGAAGATGGAAATTTTAAACGACGAAAAAAGATTAAGAAAAATCGTAATAATTCATATGATTCAAAATTATATCCATTGACACATAATCGTCATTCGAATCATTCGTCATCATCAGCAGCAGCGGCAATTTCTCATCAATCAGCATTTGATCGTCGTGTTCATATTGGCCATTCGAATACGGCAATTACATTGGCTGCAGCACATGCAGGAATGGTTCCAACTAATTTAGCTACGATTCCGGCATCAACATTTACATTATCGAATGATCGTACAATGATTGGAAATGTACACGATTCCACAGTCAATACTGTTCGTCATCATTCTCATCATCATACTGGTTATTTTAACAATCCATATCATCAAACATCCTGTACGCCAACAAGTTCATCATCGATTTGTGATGCTACATATTGGTCATTACCTAGCCTACAATACAGGTTCGAAAATTTAGAAAAAAAACCAAATTAAATAATAATAATTTCTTTTGTTTTCAATAAATCAGCCCGAATCCATCATCAACGCCAACATTATCTACATATGGATCATCAAACAGTACATTTAATCCTTGTTCAACAACAATCAATTTAACAGCTACAACAGCAACATCAACAAGTGCTAATAATTCAGCATTGGTCGCATCTTATGTTGAACATCGTGCAGCAGCAGCAGCGGCGGCTGCTGCTGCTGCAGCTGCGGCAGCCGTTGCAAGAAATGGATCAGCATCCGAACTTGGTAGCGGAGCTGGTAATAGCACAACAAATGATGGTACAACATCCGGTGCGACAGTTACTACATCAACTGGTATTTTATCACCAATTCTTTTCGATAATGCTAATGCTATGCTACATTCACAACTTCGTTATAATCCATACTAAAAACATAATTGAACAAATATTTTTTATTTACATAAATTTAATCTTTTTTTTCATAAATGAATAATGATGATCTTGCATAATAATAATAGTAAAAAAATGAAATAAAATTATTTCTCATGTTTTAATTATTATAATAATTATTTCACGATTCAGTTTACAATTCTTTCAATTTTCAATTGTCATCATCATCATCATCAACATCATCATCATCAATGTTCAGTAAATTCATTTGATTGCCAATGTTTACATCAATATCGCCATTCAATTTTGGTCCGTTCATATTCATTGAGCCATCATCATCTACGAAATCTCCAGATTGTAACATTTCTTCAATTAGATTACGTTCCTGAGCGGCAACAGTAGGATAAAGATGAGCTGGAATTGTTTGTTTTGTTTGATTGAAATATTTTTCCGCTTTTAATGCATTCTGAAAATTTGGAAATAGATTTGGATATTCAATCGGATCGGCCAAAGCTTGTACGGATCGATCATTTTTTACTTTGGGATTTTCTTTCCAAAGTTTCAGTACACGTGATACTTGTGATGGAACATAGGAACGAGCGAAAAATGCAGCTTCAGGTAATCGATTTGTTTCGATCAATATTTCCAATGCTTTTTCTAAATCACCCAATATAAATGAACAAAGAAAGGCAACATTATGAACACCATTTTCATATGACATTTGACTTAATTTTTTAACCATGTTCATATTGCCCGATGATGTTGCCAACAATAATAATGCCGAATAATCCTGTGCATTACTGAAACATTGTTGAGCTAATTCAAATTCACATAATAATGTAGCCACTTTGGCCAATTGTTTCCATTTCGTATCACTTTGTGCTTCGACGGCTAATTCATATGCAATTTTTGTATCTTTTAATTGTAATGCTAGATCGAATCGATGTTCAGGATCAGTAGATACGGCCAATGCCTGTGCTTTGTAGCCTTGTTTTTCAAGAAATTGTGCCACACGTGTACGTTGTTCTTTCGGTATCGATGGTAGAATTTTATCCGCAGCTTCAAAATCATCTCGCATGACTGCCGTTTGATATTCAAGAACCGGCAATAGCAAACAATATGAAACAACATTTAACTCTTTATCACCCAAATACAGACGATTTTCACGTGAAATATAGCCAAGTAAATAAATTGGTCTAGTAAAATAAAATTTTAAAAAACAAAATCCATTAAAATGATTAAAACATACCTATCCATATGAGCAATGGTAACTATTTCACCACCGACAAAATAATTCAATCGATTAACATTATTCGTATAGATAAAACAATCTCCAACCCATAATCCAGTTTTGACAACTTCTTGAATTTCACCGATAACATCGAATGCATCTTCAATACCATCTTCAGTAATTGTATCGGATTTATTTTCACGTGCTGTTACAACAGCTTCAGCATTATAACGCAAAATATAAAATGAATCTTCAGCACAAATAGCAACCAATTCACCATTCTCTGACCAATAAACATTTTTCGGTTGTATTTCAATACGTCGAATTAATTCCAATGAATCCCAATCATAAAATGATAAACCAAGAGCAGATTTTATGCCAAGCATAAATCCACCGAAAATTCCATCAGCACTATAATCCGGTTTGAATGATTGTCGTTCTTTAAAATTTTTGAATATTTTTATAGTGGAATTATTTTCACGAACAGCATATTCCGATGAATCTTGTGCCCAAACAAATTCCTGTGCTGAACCAAAACTTTTGTTCCGTAATGTCAATGCAGTATAGATAATGTATTCACCATCACCACATACAACAACAAATCGGCCATTTGAATTATGTGAAATTGTTTGTGGATATATTTCACAACTTCCCATATCTTTTACACTTAAAGGTAAAATATTACCATCTTTAATCTCTTCCGAATCGTTTAATGTTCGAATATTTGCTTGTTGTAATTCGGAATGTTTTGCCCAAACAATTTTACCCGAACTATCCATTGACATGGCAGGTTCTTCTCGACCAAGTTTAATTACTAAACTACCAATATCATAACCAATAGCCACAGTATTTGAACCTTTCAGACAGGAAATCGTCCATGCACGTTCTAGGCCATAATTTAATGTATTCTCCAATCGATAAGTATTCAAATGCCATACACGAACAGTACCATCTTCGGAACCACTCATAAAAATTGGCAGTTCTGGATGAAATGAAACGGCTACAACATTCTGAAGATGGCCATCAAGTGTTTGAACGCAAGTTTTTGTCTGATAATCCCAGATTTTTACCAAACGATCATCAGCACCCGAAATCAAATATGGTTTATCACTACTATGACAATAATCAACACAATTGACACCTTTTTCATGACCATCCAATGTAAAGTTGGCTGAATTCGATCCTAATTGCCATACTTTGACCGTTCGATCTAACGATGCACTAGCAAATGTGTTATTATCTTTTGGATTAATAACAATCTGCATCACATAATGTGTATGGCCTTCGAACACCTGTGTACAAGCCCAATTTTTCTCCCAATTCCATAATTTAATAAGCATATCATCACTTGATGTTAATATATATGGTTGTGTTGGATGTACGAATATCGAACGTATATAATCAGAATGAGCATCAAAAGTGTATACTTTTTCCAATGTATTATAATTAAACACTCGTACTTGCATATCATCGGCACCGGTAACTATCCAATTTTTAGTTGGTATAAATTTTGAAGCACGTACCGGTACATCACAAATTTCAAACGATTTCAATAGCTGAGATGTTTCATAATTCCAAATATGAACCTGGCCACTATATAGGCCACAAAGAAGCCATGGTTCAACTGGATGAAGATCAACACATTTTACACGATCCGAATGGGCTAATAATTTACGGCGAACATCTAATTTTAATGGCTAATGAATAAGAAATTTATCAATCAAATAATTAATTTTTTCAAAAAAACAAATGATAATTTTAAAACCTACCATCTTAAGAATGATGGAATGAACAACAAAAAAAAATAATTTAAATTATTCAAATGTAAATTCTGTAAAAAGAATTGAAAAAAAATGACAGAGTGTGATTGTGTGTGTGTGACGTGTTCAATGAATAGTGAGACACCAAAAAAAAAACATAAAACATGTACAAACTATATCGATCCTTGTGTACCTTGTAGGATAAAAATAGTATTCCTTTTAATTCGAAATGTATTTTTTTTTTTGTTTTTTGAATCAATGAAAAAACTTGGTTCACAAAAAAACTTCCGATGACAAAAAACAATTTTAAAATCAAAATTTCAAAATATGAAAAAAGATTATCGATAAGAATCCATAGTAATTAATCGAATGAAAATTCATTAGAAATCCATTTATCGTACTTGGCGATTAAAATGTACAGGGGAAAAAAACAATGTTATATTACGTTATAAAATCTGATTCAGAATCATATAATTGAATGTGAAAATTTTCCTTTGAAAAAAAAATTTTTCTACATCATTTATCAATGAAATGAATTATTGAATCGAAATGAAAAAGATTCATATATATTTTCAACATGAGCAAATCATTTCCTTTCAAATAATAATATTGGCTACTAATGCTGTTCAAAGGTTTCATTTCTGATCACTTAATGATTAAGTCAATATTTGATTATAAACAAAAAAAAACTTGACATTCATATAAAACAATGAAAAACATTAGGTGGGTACCAACAACAACAAAATAAAAAAAATCACACTTTTCAATTTTTCTTTCAATGAATACAGATGTTTCACAATAAATAAACAACGAGCGAGAAAAAGTTGAAAAATTTATTTCGACACATCGACAGCATCCACATACAAGGATTCTTTTCATTTCATCATATGGTCGAATGCACCGGAATACCCGGTATACCGTTGACCATGACCGGTAACAACAACAACAACAACAGCAAGAAAAAAGTTTCAAATTCAAAAAAATTTTTATTTTCAACAAATCAAAACCGAAAAAAACGTTTCGTTTTTTTTTATTATTATTATTCTCTTTTCACAAAATATAAAATGATTTTTTTTTTTGGATAAAATAAATAAATTTGATTAATTTCCATAATGATGATGGCCAACGATAATAACGATTCTAAAGAAAGGATAAATGGATAATGATAAAGATGTTCAAAAAATGAATCAACAACAAAAAAAAGTTGAATCAAATTTTAAACAAAAAAGAAATGATGATGATGATCCACAATAACATAAAAAAGTACAGAATTTAAATGATTAAATTTTGTTGTTTTGTTTTGAATTTCTGTGTTTTTTCGCTCTCCAATTTCACTAAATGGTATGAATGTTTTTTTTTCGTTGAATCGTTATCTCGCTTCATTTTTTTTTTGGCAATACTAAATTTCTATTATTTGTTTTGTTTAGTCGATGATGAATTTCAAATGTCGTATGTGTGTGTGTGAATGTATTATTTGTGTGATTATTATGTGAAGCATTAAAAACAGGAAATTGGATTGAAATAACATTGTTGATAACGTATCTGTCGTTTATGTTGACCGGATAATAATGCCTGATGGATCATCCAATTTGGTGGAAATTTTTTTCTTTCCAACATATTGAATAATCTATTCAATATAATATGATTGGCACCATCAATATCTAGTTCATTGTTCATTGAATCCTATATATTTGTATGTTTTTGTTTTTGGAGAAATAAAACGTACAAAAAAAATTGATTAGCAAAAAAAGAAAGAAAATCTTCTTCCATTTGAAAAGAATTAGTTCAGGGATTTAGGGAATTTTTTTCAAATGAAAATTGAATTGAAATGAATAACAATTTGTTTTTTATACCATATTGGATCGTATGGATGTTGCAAATGGTGATGTATTTGGTGATAATTTAGCCATCTGATCAATAATATCCGAATCGGATTGAAATTTTTCCGAACTACCAGTTGACATCATTGATGATTGACTACCACCACCACCACCATTATTAATGGCTGCCGTATGAATTGTTTGTAATGATGATATAATAATAATAGTAAATAATAACCAAATGATTGTCATTGTTGAAATCATTGAAATTGGTGATGATTTTAAATATCGTTGTTGTGTATACATTATCATTCTAAATGAAATGAAATCAATTTATAATTTTAAAAGAAGAAGAAGAAAAACAAAACAAAGCAAAAAAAGTGAAAATTTTGATTTCAATGTCGTCGTATGATCATTGAATGATTATTATCATTAATAACAAGTTTTACGTTTTCAATTTAGCTATTGACCTTATCATTGAATATAATCCCTCATTTTACTTTGAAAGAAGGCTATAAATTCAATGGGGAAAAAACATAATGAAATTCCTAAATAAATAAAATTTCATCGTATCTAATCATGGTATTAGATTTCCGTTTTCTTTCTCTTTCTTTACACACATTTTTATTAATTAAAATTGTTTAAACATGTTTGAATCACGTTTTTTTTCTGTTGTTTTGCAAATATTTTATTAATGTCGAAAATTTTTTGACATTTCAAACAGGAATGAAACAAACAAGACAAAAAAAAACGGAATACCACCTGAAAAGTTGGCTTACCTGTCTGGCTTTTTTTTTGTCGTTGATTTTCAAAAAATTCAAAAAATTTCAAATTTTTTATTTTTGGATGATAAATCGAATGTTTAGAGCAAAAAAAATCGAACACAGATAAAAATAATTGTCGTAAAGTTTTTCGCAAGTTGTTGATTTCCTGTTCTGGAAACTATTCTCGATTCGTTCGATGTTTGACGAGTGTGTGTTTGTGTTCGATTCTAAATCGAAATGAAAATAAATTAAACAAATGAATTTTACATCCCGTTTATATACGAAGATTAATGAGAGAAAAAAAATCTGCGATGAAAGAGAATTGAAAACAAAAAGTTGACCAATTATCGAAATACAATGGACAAAATCAAAGTGTATGTACAAGAAGGAAGAATGAAAGTGATATCGAATTGAGCATGACATGAAATTCTTTTTATTTGATTTCTATATGCGTATCAAAGTGATAATGTGAATTAATTTCATTTTCGAAACATTCAGTTGAAAAGAAAATCTTTTCAACTATTCCCTATGTTCAATAGTAAAACACAAAATGATACATTTAGAGTTTGAAAGAATTTTCTGTGTTATCTGAATTTTTCCAACAACAACAACAACAACGTTATTTGTGAATAAAGAATTTTTGGCATGTGCGTAATGTGATATCCGTGTCCAATATATGTGATAATCCGGAATGATGAATATAAAAAACAAAATAACGACAATTGCCTATTTTTTCCTAAAATCATTTCACATGAAGAATTCATTTTCATTTTCCTTATATCCTACACATCCCCACGCACACACATCGATGAGGTTCCAGATTCTAGAGAATAGTAGAATATTCTCAATATTTACACTATAAATTATTATATTTAATTATCTTTGTTTTTTTGTTTTTGTTTTTTTGTTTCTGAACAAATTAACAAAATACCACTTGGTCAAATTTTATTTGTATCCATCTATCACTGTTTATAATAATAAAAACAAACATTAATCCACAAGAAAAGCTAAAAAAGAAAAAATCAAATTAGTTTCGGATTCTGTTCAAAATTGTTCGTAAGAATCTTGTATATCCGATTTCAAAAACATTAACATCATCAACAATGATGAAATTAAACCCAAAATAATAATGTTTTCTTCAAATTCATATAAGCAATTTGGGTTTCCAGTTAATTTTAATTTGCATTATTTATTCATTTAATTTTATTATCATTATCATTATTGATGATTGTTCCGGCAATATTAATGGTGGCTCGAGTGATGGTCGTTATATCGATATTATAATTTGGATATCGAATCAATCGATATAATATGACTAAATGGACTAGATGTAACAAGATACTGCTCCATACGGTACTTGGATATATATTCCATACTAATTCGATAAGGCCCAGCATGCAGATGCTAATTTTGAATGAAAACGAAAAACAAACAAAAAGAAAATATTGTTATAATAATTGTATGAATGAACCTCCATGTTTATTTAAATCAAATTAATTAATTAACTAATTCTCTATCTCGAGGTTTTTAATCAAATTCAATTCTCTTCGGTACAATTATCAATCGCACTAGGTATTAATTGGATTTTTTTTTTGTTTTTGTTTACTCTTCTGAATTACTACTTCTGTGCACTTTATTCACATGTTAGAATCTAACAGTTAGATAATTGAAAAAATAAGGAAAAACTTACTTAGTCATAAAATAATTAGCACCAATTGATGTTGTCCATAAAATAAATGGCAACGAATGATAATACCAAATATAAAATTGATAATGTAATGAACGTGCAAATACAATACCAATAAAATTTGAAATAAACATTGTCATCAGTATGTCTAATTTAGTTTGTTTTGGATTTTGTATGAAAATTAAATGAAAAAAACGAAATGAAAACGAATTAAATCAGTAAACATGATAATTGATAACATTGAAAAACAAAAGTTTTCATCAAACTCACGTTGTCCAATTTTTTGTTTCATTTGTTTATTTTTATCCGGATATTCATGCCAATCATCATTTGAATGCTCTACTTTTTCATTATTATTTTTGTTGAAAAAATTTTCAATCAAATTCATCCATCGTTTACGAAATATAATTATCAAAAATATTAAATGTAAAATAAGAAGAATTATATGAAATTGTTTTTGAATGAAAATAGATTCGGATAAAAAACGATAATTGACAGTCCATTTATGTAGAAATATCCGTCCTAAATTGAATGAACATTTTATATAGGAAATTGGATATGTCGTTATAAATGGAATGGCAATAATGATCTATGTTTGTTTGTAAAAAAAAATCGGGAATGAAATTTTAATTAAAATTTTTCAGTTTATTAGTTTATGAATATTATCATTTTAATCATTTCATTTCATTTTACCTGAACAAATGCACAGATTGCCAGATTTTTAATCAAATTCCATTTATTTAGATATATCCAATTTC
>ERZ500997.443-NODE-443-length-11790-cov-4.592331_pt1 | contig 11790 bp, 8 predicted proteins | sample MGYA00248826_ERZ500997 | MGnify/ENA primary metagenome ERZ500997 (study PRJEB25958, sample SAMN03398524) | human skin metagenome | study: EMG produced TPA metagenomics assembly of the Human Skin Microbiome Metagenome (human skin metagenome) data set.
AAGTTTTAAAACCAAAACATTCATCAAATGATCAAAAACAATTAAGATTTTTGTTGAAACCAAAAATCCAAATGACCGTTATAATTGGTTCAAATATAACATTTGAATGTGTTGTACATGGTTTTCCTGTACCGAAAATTACATGGACAAAAATTGGTGGTGGTAGTAATGATGATCATCTACCAAGATTACGTTCATTTCAATCAAACGGTATTTTGATAATAACAACTGTACAAAAAAATGATGAAGGTATTTATTCATGTACGGCTTCGAATTCAAAATCAACAATCGAAACAAATACTGAATTAAAAGTATATGAAATGCCTGAAATCATACAAGATGATTATGAACAATTTGAATTAGAACCGGGACAAAATATGGATCTTTATTGTGAATCACGTGGTCAACCAAAACCATTAATTAGTTGGTTACATAATGGTTATTTTATTGATTCACAAATAACAAATGATGTATTTTTTGATCAAAATGGTTCAATATTGAAAATTATTGATGCTAATCCAAAATTACATCAAGGAATTTATCAATGTTTTGCTACAAATGAATTAGGTACTACATATGCTATTAAAGTTATTCAATTTAAATCTTTGACCAATTATCATCATCATCATAATCATCATCATGATGATCAACAAGTTTCAAATTCGAATCATCATCATCATCGATTTACCGATTCGAGCCATTTAAGTGAAAATAGTCATCAACATTCGAATATTGATTCGAATAATAATAATAATAATGGTTATTCGAATGAACATACTGATTTTATTGATAATCAATATCGATCAAATGATAATGATGATGATAATGATAATGGTGAAATTGATCATCATCATAGCCCACATCATCATAACCATAATCATCATCATAATCATCATAATAATGATAAAAATCAACATCAACATCATCCACATGGAAAGAAAAAACCAGGAAAATCTGGTAAAGATTTAAAATTAATACCACCATCTCGGCCAGAAATATCTAAATTAAATGATGATTCAGTTATGGTACGTTGGATGGTACCAAAAACCACTGGATTACCAATACAATTTTTTAAAGTTCAATATAAAGAATTGGGTCGTGGTGATTGGAATACAGTCGATGTTGATATACCGGCACATATATTTGCCTATCCAGTTTGTTGCCTGAATCCAAATTCAACATATCGTTTTCGTATTGCAGCTGTTTATTCAAATGATGATAATAAAAATGGTAAAAGTTCAAATAAATTTATTTTCCGTAAAGATCCTCAGCTGAAACGACCAACAAATCCACCAACAATATTGAATGCAACATCAATATCATCCGAAGAAATTATTGTCGAATGGGAACATTTGAATATTGATCAACAACCAGTCGATGGATTTTTTATTAATTATCGAGCTACGGATTCAGCTGGTCAATATCTAATGGTTACATCGATTGGTCGAGATAGTCGTCGACAAAATATTCAACATCTTAAACCAAATACAGCATATGAAATTAAAATGCAATGTTTTAATGATGCTGGTACATCGGATTTTTCCAATATTTATACCGTAAAAACACAACAGCAACAATCATCATCTAAAGAATTGGATCCGAAATTTGATGATAAATCAATATTACCACCTAAAATCAATAATGAAATCAATGACAAAAATGATAATGATGATTATATTTTTGGTTTAATTATACGACCAAAATGGCTAATACCACCGAATCGAGATTGGTTAGCCATTGCTATAATTATCATTACAATGGTATTATTTATTCTAGCATGTAGTATCATATGTTGTTTACGACAAAAATCATCATCATCATCTATGAATGGTAATAATTCTACAGGAACCGATGGAACAAAATTAAAATTAGAATCATCATCATCATCATCGACAACATCGAATAATAATAATAATAATCATCATTATTTTAATGCTATTAATGGTTTGATTCAAGAACAAAATCGACGTCTTTCAACAAAAACATCTGCAACATCCAATGGTTTAACAAATGGCAATAACCATCATGCAGCATCTGGTTTAATGATGTTAAAATCTATTGAATCACAATTGAATCATCATCATGTAAACAATAAAAATCATCATTCATCTACGAATGAAGCAACAACAACAACAGATTCAGCTATGATGAATAATAATAATAATAATGATTTGTCTTGTTCATCATCATCAACAACAACGACAACACAGCCACCGCCACAGATGCCTATAACATTATCAATGAATCGACGAAATTCATTTCATCGTAATTCATTAGGATTATTAAATTATTCATCATCACAACATCATCTATATAGTTCAAATAATGATCAACAACAACAACATAATATGGATAACCAGAATCATGTTGAACAACAACAACAACAACAACAAATAGCTACAATTGATCGTAAAAGATCATTAAAAAATTCAATATCCGGATCATATTTAGATCCATTATCAAATAATACACCATCACCATCGATATCATCATCGAATAATAATAATAATGGTTTGATTAATCGAATGAATCAAAATCATCATCATCATCATAGTAGTTTTACACGTTTAAATGGTACATTAGAAAGAAAACGAAGAAGTCGTCATGATTTATCACAAACAACAATATTGAATAATGGTAATGGTGGTAGCGGACATTTTTATAATAGCCGTTCGAATATTAATCATAATGGTTCAACAATGGATATGTTCAATTCTTCGAATCATCGACAATATTCAACAGGAAATAATCCAACCAACAATAACTATTTTCATTCACATCATTCAAATAGTGGAAATAGTGCTGGTGGCAGTAATAATTTCGTGATAATGCAAAGTTCTTGTTAAATCAAAAAACAAAAACCAAACAAAAAAAGTGTTCGATTTTTTTTCTCTACAAATTCTGCCATTTCTGCCTTTGTATCTCAACTTTTTCTTTCTTTCATTCTTTTTGCTGAATAGATGCCATTCATTCATTCATTTTTTACACTTTTTTCATTTTTTAAAAAGTTATTTATATAATTCAATTTCAATTTGTATTATAAATTTATTCTATTTTTCAGATTTTGTTTTGTAAATAATAAACAATAATAAACAACAACAAAGTAAAAAAAGCGAAAGAAAAATATTATTCTCTAACGTTGATGCCAATGTTCTGCTTCACGTCGTGCATTCAGAATGGTATCCGGAACACTAAAACCATAATATGATGAACCCAATAATGATAATGGTAATTTTTCAATTTGTTTTTCAATTTTTTTCAATTTTTGTTGATGTCCAAGTGTATATTGTGGAATACAATCCTTATGAATGGCAACTTTTATTTCGATTGGTTGAATATTGATTTTCAACAATGTTTTCAATGTTTGTAATGAAATATCGATTAATTGATTTTGATCCACTTGATCAGGTTGACCGAATAATTTCTCGAACATATATCCACCTAACATTACGGTCATTTTGGTTTTGGATTCTGGAAATATACACGAATCAAATGTACAACCAAGAATCGATGAATTTTGATTGGCCGGAATTAAAAAACCAAATCCCATATCGGATGGAATAATTTCTCGATCAAATTTCAAACAAACCAATGCCATATGTACAGTTTTGATTGATAATAGTGTTGATTTCAGTTCTTGATCATCATTCGTAGATAAATTTGATCGAATTAACGATGCTAAATGTATGGCAGGTATTGATGAAAAACAATGATCAACTTCAAATTTATCTTCCATGATGGTATTATCCTGCTTGTGAACAGCATTGATTAAACATTTATCGGATGATCGGAATTCAATTTGATTAACTTTTGTTTCCAATTTTAATTCAATTTGTTTTGGAAAATTCTCCGTTAACCGAGAAATTAATTGTTTTGGTAATGTTTCAATACCATTTTTGAATGAAAAAACAGCCCATTTTTCATTGATTGATTGTTGTACAAGTGGATTTTGATGTAAATCTTTGAAAATATCTTCTTTTTTAAACATTGATTTCACAACTGATCCATATTTTTGTTCTTTTTGAAATAATGATGAAAATATTGATGGCATTGATAACAAATGGCTATCGCCACCAGTTATACCAATACATAATGGATTTATAAGATATTCAGCAATATCCGAACCAAATCTTTGACGAAAAAATTCATCAACCGAAATATCATCATCGTTATTTTTTTTAACAGGTGGTTGTCGTAAATCATTCCATAAATAATAGATAAAAGGTTTAAATGGTGGTCGACTAACAAATAAATCACTAAAACGATTTGGTAGTTGACGAAGCTGGCCATCAATAACAACATAACGTCTTTGAAAACTTTTTGAATATTTTGGTACGGATTTTATTTGATCAGCTAAACCAATTGAATTTACCTAATCAGTTGAATTTGGAATTCCGATTAATAAACCTCGAATGAACGAAATTTTACTTACCAATGAAAGACAATTGATTCCGGCATATGAATTTAGACTGATCGTTCTTGGACCAAGTTCAAAATAATCTTGACCATTATCAATAGATTTTGAATGTAACCAACCACCAACACGTGATCGTTGTTCGATAAGATAAATTTTTCCAATTTTTTGACCATTTTGAATTGATTTTTGTAGCAGGTAATAGGCAGCTGATAATCCACTAATACCGCTACCTATGATTGCAATTGATTTGGTCATCGTTTCTTCAATATTTTGATACGATTATCATCAACATCGTAAAATCAAATCGAATCAACAATGGTTACAGATTTTATGAATGAATGTCTGTGTGTCATGTGACTAATTCGAATTTTCGAATTTTATTGCGAAAATTCGAAATTTTTTTCTTTGAAAAGTGAAAAACTTTCGAAATCAAAAGATTAATCAGCAATGAAAACACCCTCGATCAGTTCACCATCAAGGGAATTTTTTTAAAATTGTGTTTCGCAAATGCATAACAACCGTGAAATATTTTTCACTATTATTGTATAATTCAATGGCAGAATTTACAAGATTAACAAATAAATCAACATATCAGAACTTGAAAAAATTGATCCTTCAAGAATTCAGCCATCAAATTCTTCACTATTCACAAGAAATATAAAGCTTTTTGAACCTTTAAACTTATGGTCGACGACTCGCTTGTCATCAACGATCGGAATATGGAAAATTGGATATCGCCAGCTGTTTCCATGTACAAAGGACAAGCTTCGAGATATCATCAACTTTTATCACTTCCAATCTGATTTCAGTGAAGATTTTTATTTCAATGAACCTATTCTAATGGAGAAAGAAATAACAATTATTTCTGGAAATTTGGTTACGAATTGCTAACGTCGAAAATAATAAACGATTCAAGCGGATGCTTTATCTCGCATCAATGAGAGAGGTAGAACAACAAAATTTCGAATTTTTTAAAACACGTTTGGAATAAATTCTTTGAATGAATTGCTCTGGAAAGACGGGAGTTGTCTTGAATATGGACACACTTCCACACCTTATGGCTTGAATGAATTGAAAATGAATGTAATAATTTTGTAAATGACCTGAACTTTATAAATTTTTGATAAATAAATAAAATTTATTGTAATAAATAAAATGTTTCTGTTTTCATTGAAAATGATCGTAAAAAAAATCCATATATAACATGTGAATATTGGCGTGCACACACGAAAAAATTGGCGTGTGCAAACCAACACTTTTTTCTCTCTCATCTGATCCTGATCCCGAACCCGAATTTCGAGAAAATTTTAAATTTTTAAAAAAAATGGATCCAGAATCAGAAGAATCAACCGAAGTGAAAACACCGATCAGTTCACCATCAAGTACTACAGGTAATGTTTGCTGATTAAAACTTTTTTTCTAATGTTTTTCTTTTCATTTTTCACTCGTCAATCAGAAGAAGCATCAATGTGTCCAGATTACATATCATCATATACACAAATATCACAATATAATCATCACCGTCAACAACAAGATGATCAAACTATTGATGATCAAACTGATATTGAATCTGAGACGGATGATAATTTGGATGATTTTGTCAATGACGACGATGATGATGATGATGATCAAAAATCACCTTCCAAATCGAATAAAATTGATAAAGATTCGAAAAATGCTCTTCCAGAATTATCATCACAGATAATTGAATGGTCGAAAAAAACATTCGAATCATATAATAAAGATTCGAATGTTGATGATGATGAACAACAAGAATCAAATTCTGAAACAACCGAGCCAAAAATCGAAAGTGAAAAAATCGAAAAAGAAGAAGAAAAACAGAAATTAAAATTTTTCCAATTGAAATTCATCAACGATATTGAACAACAAACATTGTTGATTGTAGAGAATTTAAATCAAATAATGACCTATATAAATTCATATTCAACAGATATGACCAATAAATCCGTAGATGTAATGGAAATTTATCATGATAATGTTATCGAATGTTGTGATCAAATTGATTCGAATATTAAGGTTTGATTCCATTTGTTTTTTTTGAATCTTCTAATTGAATTTCTATTTATTTAACTCATAGTTAATGTATAAAATCATATCGAAATGTGAAGAATTAAATAAATCATTTGGATTTTTAGATGAATTACGAAATCGTATTAAAGATATTAAACAAACATTGGATATATTTGAACGAATTGTTATATAAATTTTTTTTTGTCGATCATCATCGCCATCGTTATTTTCGTTATCGTTCGTGAAGTGGAATGACCTAATTTTTTAATAAATAATATTTTCACCATAAAGGGAGGTAATTTCAAAGATAATAAATGGAAAGCTAAATTCACAAAAAAAAATCGACGACTCATCACCATCAAAAGAATGAATTTCATTTTTTTTCCTACTTCGACAAATCCTTCATATTATGTCATTGCTTGAAAGAAAAATTTATGCGAAATTTCGTTTTTTTTTGTTTCAATCATCATTTCGCTTTGTTTTTTTCTAAAAAGTGGATTTTTCTCGTCAAGGATTTTCCGATCATAAGATAGAAGAAGAAAAAAACCTGGCTTCAACAACGGTTAAAGACAATGAACTTATACCATTACAACAACAACAACAGTCATCAAATTCGCGCGAAATGTATTCACCAACAACAACACCACAACATTCAACAATATTATCATCTCCGGAAGGTTATCCTAATCATCCACAATCATCATCATCAACTTTACCAAAAATTGATATTGCTGCAACAACTTCCATACCACCACAGCCACAACCGCAATCACCACAATCATCAAATCCGAATGCACAACGTGTTTATGTTTGGGATTGTTATCGTTCATTTTGTGTTTCCGATAATCGACTAATGAATCGTATTATAACATGGGCTATTATTTTTTTCAATGTTTTACTTTTTGTAAGTTTTTTTCTGTTTGTTTTATTTTGTAAATTGATCATCGAATTATAATTAATCAATTCTATCATTATCAGATGATGAGCGGAACTATATTAGGTATCGGTATATGGTTAATTGCTGATCCAAAATCATATGAACCAAGTCGTTTTTTGGATACATATAATGTAATATGGGCTGCATATATAATGATTATTATTAGTAGCTTTACATTAGCATTATCAATATTTGGTATATTAGCTGTTCGTTGGGAAAATATCTATATGATTATATTGGTAATGTTTGTTTTGAAATTTCTAATTACTTTATTTTAATCATTCCATTCCGTTTTTTTTAGTATCTTATATTTTTGCTAATTTGTTTTGGTATGCAAGTTGCAATCGTTACATTGGCCATTATGCGTGGTTATGGAACAAGATTATATATATTTGCTTATAAAGAATTATTACGAGAATTACAACAATATAATTATCAGGCTGATTCACGTGCATTTATTGATTTTTTTCAGATAAAATTACGTTGTTGTGGTGTTGAATCATTTAATGATTATCCTCGTTATGGTATGGCTATACCAATATCATGTTATATGGCTGGAAAAACTTATCTTAATGAACAAGGATGTGCATTGGCATTACGACGACATTATGAATTACGTACGGCTGTTGTTGGATTTCTTTGTTTTTTCAATGGATGGATACATTTAATTATTGCTATATTAATATTTTTTCTATTATTTTGTCGTAAATATTGATATCAAAACAACATTCCTTCATTTCAATCATTTCAATGTTTTATTTTTTAAAAATTTCAAATAAATTATACATGCAATCAAGGTAATGGATTGTTTTTCAATTAAATTAAATGAAAGAAAAAATTACAAACACAAACAAAAAAATGATGAACATTGGTTTTTGAAGAAATTTACAAAAGTCAAACGAACAAATCAATTTAGCTATTGATTACTTGATCAATTTCACGCATCAATTCATCATCATCATCATCCGTAATAGCATTTGAATAGATTCCTATTGATGATGATCTATGATGATCATTATTATCATTTAAAAATTCTAGATCAAGATCATCATCATCATCTTTTATCATTGATAATTTCGTTGATTGTTGTTGGTTGTATTGATCATCTTGATCTGAAGATTTCTCCCTTGTCGATGATAAATTCATTTGTTGTTGTTGTTGTTGATGTGAATATAATTCATTATGTTTATCATTATCATTAGTATCTTCAATGCTAGAATTTGAATTCTGATTGGCCATCATCATCATCATTGGTACTGTCAAACGATTTCGACGTATTTTGATTGGTTTCGGTGGATTGGATGATGAATTATGATCATCATCATTATTATCATCATTGATTGATGTTCGTTTTAACGAATTTATTTGATTTTCTTTCGAAATCATTTCATCGCCTTTCATTGTCGTTTGTTGTTGTTCAGATTCTTCACGTTCTTTACGAATTTGTTCCAATGTTTTTATAACAATATTTATTGGTCTCTTTTCTAGTGGTGATTTCGAAGAAGGTGATGGTTGAATATTTTCCTGTTGTTTTATTGGAATCGAACGTTTCATTTCAGTTTTCAATGATGGTGATGATACGATTGTTGTTGATGGATGTTTGTTAAGATTATTATTATCAAATTTCATATCAATCTTAACAGGTGCTGTTACTATTGAATTATTATATGAACCATTATTATTATTGGTTGTATCCAACAAATGTTCATTTGATGAATGAAGAATTTTTTCCATTTTTATTTGTTCCAATGTTTTAACAGCTGGTTTTTGTACAGTAGCAATAATATCTGGAACAATTTCTGTTTCACAATTTTCATCCGATTCATCTTCATCATCTTTATCATCAATCGAAATGCTTAATTGTTCAGTTGTTTGTAGTTGTTGTGGTTTAAGTATGATATGTGATTCTTTATTGTTGTTGTTGTTGGATAACTCTTGATGACTATTATTGATGAGTGTTTGTTGAGAATCATTATTATTGGTATTATTACTGGTGGCTGATGATTGTTGATTTTGACCACCAGCACCAACAACACCAGTTGGTAATATCCATTCGGATATATTATTCTGTAAATCGGTTATGGTTGGTCGTGGTTTTGTATGTAAAAATACACAATGTGGTTTACGACAACCATTTGGTTGTGTTTCAAACCAACATTGTTTTGTTGAACGCTTTATATTCGGTTCCATATGACGAAATGGACAATTACGATCATGACATCGGCCAACACGCCATAATTCACAAACAACTTCTGAACCAAGTGCCAAATCACAATGTCTAAATGGACAATTTTTTTCCTAAACACAAACGAAAATCAAATCAAATCAGTTTTTTTTTGAAAAAAAAGTGTAAAACATTTTACCTTTGTACAGGTAGAATAGAAATAAAAATAGCAATCATTATTTTTATCAATTGAATTCATTTTTTTCAGTGAAAAATATTATGAAAAGTTTAAATTTACAACAACAAAAAAAAAATTTCAAATGATAAAATCGTGTTTGAGTCAAAAACAAACAACAATCGAAACAATCGATAATTATGATGAACGAAACAATCGATGAATGGTAAATGATGAACGACTAAATGGATGATATCAACAGGATGATTTTTTTTTTCTCCAAACGTTCGATGATTCATTCAGTCAGCCAAAAAGAAAATTTGATATTGTGAAAATATATTGATTGTCAAAACAACGATGGTTGTCGTTATTCATCATCATCGTCATCGTTGTCGTCGTCGTACCACTTAATGATTATCGATTCGCTCTCATCACCACCACCACCACCATCAACCAAACTGCATTCATCATCATATATCATCATTGAAAAACACACATTACACATCCTGGCTTGTTGTCCATTTTTATTATTATTGTTGTTGTTGATGTGTGTTTTTATTTCATTTACATTCCTTGCCTCATTTCCATATAATCAAATTCGATCGATAAACTGACTGACTTTGACTGACTGACTGGCTGTTTTTTGTTATTTATTTGCGTTTATGTTTATTATCATCAAATTGATGATAATATGATTACATAACACATACTAAATGAGTAGTAGTAGTTGATTAATTAGCAAAAATTAAAATAATAATAAAAAACACAAAGGTAAATTTGATGTGCGTGTTTTTTTGTTTCGATTGTTTGTTTGTTTGGCTCATTTTTAATTTGAAAATTGATTTTAATTTTTTTCCCCGTAAAACAGATTTTTCACGTGAAATTCGATTTGGCTGTGATAAATTTTTTCCGTTAAAAAAAATCTTGAAAACTTTTTGGTGGCAAACAATCAAAAAAATCAGAAAATCAAAAACGATGGATACCGACAACAACGATGAAGATAATGATGTTTATAAACGTGCACTGGAAAGTATCAAACAAATTGAAAATGAAATTCTTTTCATGTTGGATCAATCGAATCTTAATACGGATAATGATGATTTAAAACAACGTTTGGCTAATGCAAATCTTAATTCATATTGTGATATTTTATTGGAAAAAGTTAATAATGAAATTTTATGGACCAATAATTTACTGGAACATCAACATAATGATGATCTTACCATAAAAACAAACATTGAAAATAATAACAGTATTAACAAATCAACAGAACAATTTCCATCCAAAACCCAAACAACGACCAAAACGATAATTGAACAACAACAACAACAACAAAGATCTCAAATTTTGAATGAACAAAATATTAATCTTAATGGTGGTACCATACCATCTACGTTGAAACATTCCATTATCAATAATGATAAAATCATAACGAATGGTAACCAGAACAAACAAAACTCTGAACAACAACAACAACATTATCATCGAAATGATGATCACCAACAAATCTTCAATAATAATAATAATAATGATAAATTTAATTGGATTTCGGATAAAAAACATTCATTTATTAATGGATCATCATCATCAACATCAACGTCACGATCATCATCAACATCTAGCCATGGACAAATTGTAAATAATAATAATAATAATTTGGATAAACATCGTTATAGTTTTTATGATAATTCAGAAAAATTACCTGTTTATCTTGTACATTCATCCGAATTGGATGAATTAATATCGAATCATTCACCAACGTCAACAACAAATGAATTACCTGTAATGAATGACTTTATTCAATTACAATTACAAAATAATGGTCGAATTCTACCGGATTCAATTGAAAATGCAATAATTTATTTGCTAAAATTCGGTAGAAATTCTTTAGGAATATTTCGAAAATCTGGTGTTAAATCACGTATTCAAATTCTGAGGGAAAAAATTCAACAACAAGAAATAAATTTCGAAATAACTGGTGAATCTGTTTATGATGTTGCTGATTTATTGAAACAATGGTTAAGAGATTTACGACCACATTTATTAACAAATGAATTGATCGATAT
>ERZ500997.444-NODE-444-length-11784-cov-8.386478_pt1 | contig 11784 bp, 4 predicted proteins | sample MGYA00248826_ERZ500997 | MGnify/ENA primary metagenome ERZ500997 (study PRJEB25958, sample SAMN03398524) | human skin metagenome | study: EMG produced TPA metagenomics assembly of the Human Skin Microbiome Metagenome (human skin metagenome) data set.
AGTAATGATTACAATCATTATTACAGTAATGTACAAAATGACACCTTTTTCTCTTAACCTCTCTTTGTGTACAATCACGGATTTTGATTTAGAAAAAAAACAGATTCTCACGATATTCCACGATCAAATATTTATCGAAAATAATTTGAATAACATTCGATCCATTTCAAATTATATGATCACATGCCTAAAAAATTTCAATTTTCTATCCCCTTGTTTTGAGTTTGCGTCAATCGAAAAAAAAACATCAAACGAATCTAAACATTTTAAATGGAAATAGGAATTTTATATTGGCAAAAACGAATGACGAACAGAACTTTTTAACCTCCAACTAAATAAAAATGTTTGTTCTGCTCAGCATTTATATTTATTTATGTTTTTAAATAACTGAATTACATTCATTATGAACAAGACGACAAGTTTGAAAAATTATTCTCGAACTTAACAAACTGGTCGCCTGATGTTTTTTTTTCGAAAGATAATTTATCTCTATGAAATGTACTCAGCAATATATTGATATCGATCTCATGGACATGAATAAACTAATGTAAAGAAAGAGAAAAAATAACTGTATATGAAATGAATTACGAGTATTCAAATGAGTGGAAATGTTTTTTTGTCCCTAATTTACTTTAATTGAATATTTCATAATATAACATTCACAATTTATATGTTCTTTAATTTGATAAAATTTTTGTTGACAATATTAGATTCGTCAGTAGGTCAGAACATTGTTTTTACTACTAATCTCATAATGTTTTTTTTGAAAACATAACCAAACCGCAAAGAAATTTATTACAACTACATTGTATTTTTTCATTTGATGATTTTAATATTAACATTTTACATTATCGTCTGGTTTGACCAAAATATTCGATATTGTTGATAGCCATAGATTTGTATTTATTCATTTGATATTTGTCATCATTTTTTCCTTCATCATTGAAAGATGTCCAGTGTTCAACCCAACGAAGTGATATTATCGCGATGGTATTTCGGTGGTCTAGGATCGGCCGGTGCAGCTTGTTGTACACATCCATTGGATTTGATCAAAGTTCATTTTCAAACGACTGCAACAAATCTGTCCGCTACAAGCATAACGGCCCAAGGACGGCCAACTATGTTTTCAACAGCGGTCAGATTAGTGAAAAGTGATGGTATATTGGCTTTATATAATGGACTAACAGCATCATTACTTCGACAATTAACCTATTCGACCACACGTTTTGGTATTTATGAAGTGGCCAAACAGCAAATTTCACCTGATGGATCAACGATACCATTTTACCAAAGGATAATTTTGGCTGGAATTTCAGGTGCTGTGGGCGGTCTTGTCGGTAATTATTAATCCATTGTGGATAATATGGTATAATTTACTAATTTATGCCAATCATTCACTTGTCATCCACTCGATTTAAAATGAATAAATGAATTCCTTTAATAGGCACACCGGCCGATATGATCAATGTTCGGATGCAAAACGATATGAAATTGCTTGCCAAAGATCGTCGAAATTATAAAAATGCCATCGATGGTCTTATCAAAGTTTATCGATTCGAAGGCGCCAAATCATTGTTCAATGGAGCTTCAATGGCCACTGCTCGAGCCATTATGATGTCTATCGGACAGGTATTTTGAAATATAATATTTTGCTGGATTATTTTTCAAGACAATTTTTTCCTTCATTTCAGCTTTCAATGTATGATCAATTCAAATATTTATTGCTCGAATATTTACCCATGATTTTCGAGGATAATGTTACCACTCATTTAACAGCAAGTACATTGACTGGTGCGGTTGCTACATCGTTAACGCAACCAGTAAGTAATTTTGATTAATTTAATCACCCTTGAAAATGATCAATATAATTTACACAATTCATTCTAATAGCTTGATGTACTGAAGACTCGAATGATGAATTCCGCTAAAAATCAATATCGAAGTGTTGGCCATTGTATAACTGAACTGTATAAAGAATCTGGAATTTTTGGATTTTTCAAAGGTTATGTTCCAGCATTCATACGACTAGCCCCGCATACAATTTTGACATTCGTATTCATGGAACAATTAAGACTGAACTTTGGTATTCATAAGCTTACCGAAGGAAAATGAATAACATTAATGTAGATAGTTTTTTTAAATTAAAATAATATTTTATTTTGCTGTTGATAATTAATTATAATGCAATAAAAAATTCATTATTATGAATTAAATGTACAAATACCAATAATGAATGCGAGATAGTTTTTTTCAGTTTATAGTTGTGAAAGTTCAATTCATCAACCGGAACATCCACGACAACCACAATGAATACATTCGACAAGTTTACGACCTTCTTCCAGCTTATCTCTCGGTACACGACAGATGCAATTTGTTCCAAAATTTGTATCTCGAACCTGAATACAACGAAGACAGCATAAATTTTCATAACCTTGTTTTTTCCATTTAGCTATCAAAGCAGCATCGGCTATACGATTCTTAACACAATATTCATACAACTCTTTGGATATTGATTGACGTTTATAGTAAAGTTCGTAAATGTAACGAGATTTTTGATGATGTATTTTGAATATTGGCCATAAGGATTCGGTACGACGTTTACCTTCATGGGTTTCGGATTCAGCTTCACGCATTTTGGCCTCCAATTCTTCAATGGTTGGCTCAATTAAATCCCATCCTTCTGGTGGTTGATGATTGCGATTTCTTACAGTACGAATTTTTGGCATTATTTTCCGATTTTTTAACGATTGAGAAAATATCGAATAATAAATATAGAAATTTCAATCGTAAATCGACACAATAATGAACTCTATAGGCAAGTATACATATAGAGAAATGTTCTCGATAAGTCCTTTATAAATAAAAAAATCTTCCTTGGAAACAATTATATGTTTGTCTAAAAAGAAGTGAGAAAATTAAATTCTTACTTTTTTGTTTCTATTGTGAAGAATAATTGATCAATTCGTTGGGAAATTGTAAAAATCGATCCAAAAGCGATAAACAAAACTTAAAAATCGGTGAAGATTGAACGAGCGACAGTGTTGATATTCATCAATCAAGTGACTGTGGTAACTGGGTGAGTCTTCGTGAGTCAATTGAGTCCTTTGAATAAATAATTGTTTCGAATGAAAAAAACATCGAAAATTTGACAAAATTTGTTCGCTGTTGATGATCGTTTGACATAATATCCAACTTGCTAGCAGGAATGATAATAACAAATGTTTATTTTTATGATTATTTATTAAAAAACATTGAATTATTCTTGTAACATAGTATGTGAATGGTCGATGAGGGTGCACAAAGTCGCGCACCACTCATATTATTATTATACGCATAAGGCCCATAGGCATTGACAAGAGAAAAAAAGGCCAGCATTAACTTGATCGCGTGTGAATATAATACACACTCAACGGCAGCCATTAATTTTTACCCTATTCTGTATATGTCAGTGGTGTGTTTTGATGTTCAATCTTGTATTTCTTATGTTTGGCGCCTTTTACAGTTACCGAAACAACACACAACAGTGTAAATTTTGAATTTTAAATTCCCATAACATGATTTGGTGTCCTCATTTATTCAAATTTTTCTATATTTTCTATTCCATTCAATAGCAACCAAAATTTTATCATCGACTTCGATTACGACTTGGCCCCTACTTCCACACACTTTTCATCAAATTGATTATTTGAATATTTTTGAATCAAATATTTTTATCGATAAATTTTAATTATCTGTTCGTCATGCGTAACCATCGTCCGCGAAAACGTGGACGCCCACCAAAAATTCAACCAAATAATAATAATAAATATTTGAATGCAAAAACCAATAAACTAATTGTCGATGATGATGATGAAGATTCAAATCATAGTTCATCTACAACGAATACATCAAGATCATCTGGTACGAATAATAAATATCAAACACGTTCAAGCCGACGATCATCAACACGGTTGAACAGTGTGACTGTAGAATCGACGAAAAAACGTGGTCGTAAACGTAAAAAAACCGAAAGTGAAGATGAATTATGTGATGATGAATATTATTATGAAGAACCAGCAACACAAAGTGATGATGATATTGAAGATTCGGATAAAGATAATGCTGACGATGATGATAATGATGATGATGTGAATGAATTAGATGAATTCGAAGAAGAAGAATTAGAAGAAGAAATTGAAGATGAAAAAGAAGAAACCGGTAAACGACGTGGAAGACCACCACGTGAAAAAGCACCTGTTTATCTTGATGATCAAGAAGTGCCAGAATTATTGTTACCATCTTCATCTGAAGATTTACTTATATCGGGTAGTGAGTTGATTCGTGCACTAAGTATTTATGAAATTTTACGACATTTTAGTAATGCTTTACGGTTATCACCATTTCGTTTTGAAGATTTTTGCATAGCACTTTTAATTGATGAACAAACATATTTATTATCCGAAATTCATATTCAATTATTAAAAGCTTTGATTCGTGAAGATGATTTGATTGGTACACAACATGGACCACAAGATATTCGAGATTCTATTAACATTTACCTATATCTTTGTGATCATGTTACATGGCCTGAAGTGCTTCGAATTTATCTTTCATCTGATTATAAGAAAAATAAGCCCATCATGGATAAATGTTTAAATGATACCTATCCATTCACCAGTCTAGATAAAAAATTAATTCTTCTCCAACATTTATGTGATGATTTTCTCAACACACAAGTTGTAAAGGATGCAATCAATTCGGAGGGAAAGCTTGATCATGATGAACATTGTCGTTCATGTCACAAAAATGGTGAAATGTTAATGTGTGATACATGCCCGGCAGTATTTCATTTATCCTGTCTGGATCCTCCATTGAAACAAGTTCCCGAACAGGAATGGTTTTGTCCAATTTGTAAACAAAATCAGGTGATGGGCGTAACCGATTGTGTTAATGAATATGAACGTCAAATGCCACGACAAGAACCGATTGGTTGGGATCGTCATGGTCGACAGTATTGGTTCCTCGCTCGTCGTATCATTGTTGAAGATATTAAAACCGATAAAGTTTCTTATTATAGTACCCGATTACAATTCGATGAACTACTCGACTGCCTTGATGATGAAATGTATGAATCGGATTTGTGTAAAACGTTATCCGAATTGCAAGAAGATATCTATCGGCAAATGAGCATCACTGAAAAACTCACCAAAATAGCCAAAGGTTCTCGAAAAAGCTATCTCGAAGTGATCAATGAAGAATTGTACCTCAAACGATCTTCAAAATTGAAATCAGAGGCCACAGATTCTGATCAGTCAACAATCGATGAAAAAATAGCCCAATTGGAGGTAAAATTAGCCGTTGATGAAGAAGATTTGAGAGGTGGTGGTATGCAAACTAGACTAAAAACTGGTACCTTGCCACAAAAACCACTGGCAATGAATCCGTTACGAAATCATACCAGTCTTTATAATACGATTCAAGCATTCCGTGATGAAGACACCGTAATAATCATAGCAGATGATGAAAAAACTTTAACTCGTACTCAACGACGAGCATTGCCTGTATCATATTTTCAGATGAATTTGTTCAATCTTGGTTTCGAAGGAAATTATCGTAATTATCAGAATATTTATAGTTTAATACCGATGGCTTTGAGTCGAAATCAGGTGCAAGATGATCGTGATCGTCGAAGGCATTTAAGTCATAAATTCAGTTTAACACCTATGTCCGATTTAAAATGGGCTTCATATAATCAGGTTGTAACGGCAGCACCTGTTACAACAGCACACGGACCAAAGCCAATGTTGATTAATACGTTACGACAAGCTTTATTGCAATTTGAATTGAATTTTATCAATCCTTTCATGCATCCAAATTGGAAACGTCATCGAGACAATTGGATCAAAGCAGTGAAGATCTGTTCAGAGCCTAGAGAATTTGGTTTAGCATTATACATCTTGGAATCTTCCATGAAACCAGTGTTATTCAACAGCTCCTTCAATGATCTACTGGGTTTTACTGTTCTTCAACGTACCACTCAATTGGAACGTGATGAATTGAAAAAGAAAGAAAAGAAAAGTGGTCGTTCTGCTGCTGCTGCTGCAGTTTTTGATGTGTCCGAATTGATGTCGAGTATGTTGGACCCGAACGATTCATCCTTAGCATCAAAATATAATCCATTAGGTGGTGCAGGCGTCAAATTAGTCAATGGAAAATTGCGACATCAGATATGGAAACAAAAAGGTGAAGAATATCGGCTATCCGGAGTCGGCGGTTGGTTTTGGCTGAATAGCATACGAAATTCATACAAAGTGGCTAAATGTTATATGGAACAAGATTTGTCAACAATATCTAATGAAGAAAATAGTGATTGCTTAAAAGAAGAAAAAAGTGACAATAACAACAACAATAATGAAAATGTTGAAATGAAAGATGAAAGCAATGATGAAAAAATTGTTGAAAATTCCAATATCAACATGCAAACTGATGATGAAATTGATTATAAAAATGATGAAAATTTTATTGTTAATATTTCTGAATTTTTGACGACGAAAAATTCGTTAAAACGAAAACTTTATTATCCAAAAATTTTTAAAGAATCAAAATTGGATAAACTTTTATCGCTTCGTATGGCTCAGCTAGAATTCGAGCGTAAACATAAAAAAGATGATGGTAATGATGAAAAGAAAAATGTTTTGATTAAACCGAAATTACAGCCACCAATTACATCAATATCGACCACATCATCAACTTGTTATTCAATTAGCTGTGATTCGAATTCTCAACTTCCTTCTTCTTCTCAGAATCATTCTTGTTATTCACCACTTTGTTCTTATTTATCAAAAAATCAAAATCTTATAAATGAAAATTGTTCATTAATTAAAGAAGAAGAAATGGTTTTTGAAGATCTTACCGAACCAGTTGAACTGAAGAAGATTATCAGTGTTGATGGTGTCGAACAATTTGCAAAAAAAGTTGTTCCGTTTATTAGCAAAGGACAACTACCACCAAGTACTCGTTTCACTAATGGAAAATTTAAATCGATTTTTATACCATTGAATTATGAACTTCGTCAACTTGGAAGATCTGGTGGCCAATATGAAGTTTTTGGTTTTAATTATAATGCCAAAATCAATCCATCAATATGGCCATATGGTTTAACACCACGACCATCTTTTCGAACAACTTGGCTTTATCGTGTGTACAATTTACCTACATTACATTGTGTAGCTTTACAGCTTCGTGTTCTATGGGCGTCAGTTCGCTGGGATGATTTAGCACAAAAACCACCCATTTCTGGCACGAATACTATCACCACTGATGTTGATGTTCAAACAGTCGAAATCCTTAAGAGAAGAGATATACCACCGTTTGGTTTACGTTCCGAATATCGTATCAGAAAAATTACTGTTCCAATTGATGTTCCTATTTATCGTACACGTGAGATTTCAACACCAAATCGTAGTGGATTACGTGAACGACGACGACCTGAATCACCACAGAACAAAGGTCCACGAATGGATGAAAATTGGATTCGCGAAGAAGAATTAGAATTATGGGAAATCAAGCAATTCAATGATAAACAGATTCAATTAGCACGACAAAAAGCTATTCAAGAACAGCGTCAAAAAGAAATGGAAATGAAAAGAAAATTACAAGAAACAGGAAGCCTTCATAATAAAACATCAGTTGATACTGTCAGATTTGTTAATGGCGGTAATATTAATTTGACCACAACGCCCTCTAAATCATTATCGGCAAAATTCTCGACTTTGATCACAAATCGTACACCACCAAAACTCACTACATCTCAATCTACTTCTCATCCGACCATTGCTACATTGAATACGGTTCCATATGGATCAACAATTCACACCTCGAATGGTCCGTTAGTCCGATTACAAACAACAAGTGGTACTAAACCATCACCTCAGCTTTTTATACGTGCAGGAAATAATTTCCAATTGCTTACATCAACGGCTAATCCTGTAACACCAAATCGAACACAAACATACATTGTGCGAACGCCAATAAGTTCAACTGGTGGGACAGCCACTTCAGGTCGACCAATTTTCATTTCAAATACTTTGAATACATCACCGATGATACGATCAGTGAATACGATTCATTCGAATATTCGACATTCGATACCAATTATTGCCACCAATTGTCCCAAAAAAATATCAACAGCGACAACCGTAAATGCTATATTGACAACAAATACATTAAAAACAGTAGCTACAACTACTACGGCAACAAATTTGACAACTACATCATCATCATCATCATCATCAACTCCATCAACAGTTTTGCCAACGATCAACGTTGCAGGAAACAATAATAAAAATATTACTTGTCTACCATTAAAATTAAGTGATGGCCGAACACATTATGTTCCTTTAAGTTCATTACAAACAGCTGCCGGTTCCAATCAAACCTTGCAAATTGCTTTGAATTCCAACAATCATATTCGTTTTGTGACGGCTAAGTCAATTATTAATCCAACAAATCCATCATCTTCAGATGCATTTGGATCTACGACTAATCCAACTACTAGTATTAGTGGTGATAATCAATCAAGAACGATCATCGTTGCAAGTAGTAACAATTCAGTGTTACCGACAACAACCCCACTCAATACAATCGTCTTGACACATGCGAATAATCAAAAAGTTATACTACATTCAGCGGCTCCTACGACAACGCCAACGGTGAACCAAATGGGAATCAAAACTGTTCAAATTGGTAATAATCCATCATCGACGATGTTGACCAAAAATCCGATCATAGTTCGTAATCCGAATGTTGTGACCACTGGTCAGCAAACTGATCCGATTCCCGCATCGACATTATCGAAAGCAGCTATTATTAATATATCGAGTGATTTGAACAAAGAATCAGAAGAGAAAAATTTTGTAGTGACAGCAGAAATGACACAAGATATTGTCCGAAAAGCTTTGATGAATCCAAATGTAGCTCCAGAGATTGCACAAAAATTATTAGCATTACAAAAACATCATCAAGAACAAGCCGATTCTCCACATCATTCACAGTTAAATCAACAGCAATCAATTGCATCTAGAAATGATATTCCATCTAATCATCGAACAAATAACCGATCATCATCAAGAAGTTCTCGTTATTCTCGATCCAAATATGATAATGATAGTGATTTCATCTACGAATATCCACAGCCAGAACGACATAGCAGAGTTTCTCGTATTATTCGCGATGAAAAGGAAGATGTCGAAAGAATTTGCTCGAATATTATTAAACAGATGGTTGATAAGATTGAAAAAGAGGAACGTTCAACGAAACATAAAGAAGTAATGGCCGAAAGAAGACACAAAAAGGCTATACAAATGAAAATCAAATATCGACAGAATCATATCGAAGTCATTCGAAGAAATATTTCTCGTCGAAAATCTGTTTTTAATCAACATATAAAATGTATGGTCGAACAGGAAATTGATGAAAAATTAAAACAAGCTAAGCAAAAATTAATTACGCCAGTCAAGCCGATGGTGAAAGCATCATCAAATACACAGTCTATTAATCATTCGAATAATGTTAAAGTAACGATCACTGGTGTTAAACATAAACTCGATAGTAAAGATCATGATACAAGCAAATCCAATAGTTCCTCATCAGTAACAACACCAGAATCTGAAACTCGAACAAACAAACGACCACGTTTGACCGTTTCCAATAGTGGTCATAAATCATCATCAAATACTGTTGATTCATCAATGTTGAATAATGTTAACAACGTTGGAAAAAGTCCACATCAAGCAAATCAAACACCTAAAAAATCACCAAAAAATAAAACATCAGCAACTTATTGTATTTGCAATCGAACCGATGATAAATCGATGATGATCGCTTGTGATGATTGTGGACACTGGTATCATATCAAATGTATCGGCATGGAGAAACAAGAAGCAGATAATATGGAACAATATTTTTGCTCAGATTGTAAAAATCGAAATCCGAAATCAAATGATAATAGTCATCAAAGTAAAAAATCTAATTCATTATCAAACAGTAAATCAAGTCCACGATCAGCGAACGTACAACGAAAATCTGGTCCTGGACGTAAACCTAAACATCACCGTGCAGCAAATAATAACAGTAATAACAGCATCAGCAATGATACACTCGATAATCATAATGTAGTAATTGAACAGGATGATAATGGTGATGATAAAGAATATTGTTTTTGTCATGAAAAATATGAAAGCGACAAATTTTACATCTGCTGTGACCAATGCAATGATTGGTTTCATGGTCGCTGTGTTGGAGTAACCAGTATTCGTGCCGATCAAATTGATGAATACTTTTGTCCACGATGTCAAGGTGAAGAATCCAAAAGTTATCGAAATATCCGACCACTTGTTGATGCTGATTTTCAACGAATGGAAAAAATTGTTAAAACTGTCAAGGTATGTTTTCAACCAAATCGAATTATATAGTTTTTCTAATTATCATTTGAAATGTTCAGTCACATCGAAGTTCGTGGCCATTTTTAAAACCTGTTGATGGAAAACAAGTTCCCGATTATTATACAGTTATTAAAGAGCCAATGGGTAAGTCATTGTTAAAAATGATTTTCATCTAATCTTTTTTTAAACAAAAAAACTATAGATCTTCAACAAATTTCAAATCAAATTAGTGGCCGTCATTATAAACGATTTACTGAATTTATTTATGATATGCATAAAATATTCGATAATTGTCGATATTATAATGAACCAAATTCACAATATTGTTTTTTCGCCAATACATTGGAAGAAGTCTTTGAACGAAAATTACGAGAACTGAAAGATTGATTAAAAATCGAATGATAATGAATAATTGAAAACAAATGATTCCGAAATAATCTGTGGATTATGTAAATGTAACGATACATTCAGATTCGACAGGAAATGCATACATCACACTCACACACACATGAGTTGATACATTTTATAAAACATTTTTTGTTGTTTAACATGAAAATATCTTTCCTTTTTTTCTATCACTTTATAAAAATATTCATTTGAACATAAATAAATTTATGATTTATTGGTTTTTTTTTCTCAAATTTCATTATTAATATTAAAAAAAATTGTTTTCTGATTAAATAAATTGCCATTTATCAACAAAAGACGGCTAACATTTTCAAAGGCGGAACAGGAATCATATGTCAGTTGTGACATTCATTTTTGTGAATCCCATTAAATGTCATTGATCGGTTCAAATTGATTAAAAAAAACAACGACGGATATATTATTATGATTGAATTTTTTTTTAAATTTTCGCTGTTGATTGACAAGCTTGATTAAAAATTATTTTCATTTTCATTCGTTCATGAAACAAAAGCAATGATATATCCTTTCGCAAATTGTGTTTGGCAATCAAAATGTTTAGAAAAAAAAATGAGCGCATTGATAATGAAATAATTTGCATGGATTCTGATCACATCGATCAATTCGATGTGTCTAAGTTATGTATAAATTGAAAAAGATTACATCGATAGAAAACAGGTTATTAAAGATGACAAATTTTTTTTCCAAATAAAGATCATATCATCATATGATTCAAAAGATACTATACATTTGATTTGGTTGTGAAAAAAAACAATTACATTAGATGCCATTAAAATGATAATGGCATACAAACAAATTTCACTCATCTTTACATTCAAGTTCTGGAACAATCTTCATTAACATTGATGTTAATCAAAATTATCCATTATTATCATCACCATCTACATAATATGGTCATCGCATTCCATCGATTGTATATAAAAACAAAAAATTATTC
>ERZ500997.445-NODE-445-length-11776-cov-6.285556_pt1 | contig 11776 bp, 7 predicted proteins | sample MGYA00248826_ERZ500997 | MGnify/ENA primary metagenome ERZ500997 (study PRJEB25958, sample SAMN03398524) | human skin metagenome | study: EMG produced TPA metagenomics assembly of the Human Skin Microbiome Metagenome (human skin metagenome) data set.
AAAATGATTTTATATCCAAACAAAAAAAAATCGAATCAAATTCTTGATATATTCCCGCCATTCAATTTGTTTTTCTGTTTGTTTCTGACCAACTTTCAAATTCAAATTCAAATTCAACGCACACCAAAAATAGACACACACACACAAACACACACGGTCCTCCGATTCGAATGGGTGGAGTTTTTTTCCCTTGTTTTCCATCCATAGCCATTGCCATAGCCATAAACCGTCTTGACTGGCTATGTACATTTTGTTTGTATATATATGCTATGCCATGCCTGCCTTGCCACATGTATATATTTTTTTGTATAATGCATGTCGTCGTCATAGTTGTTTTATGGTGTTTTTTTTTGCTGTTTTGTTTGTTTGGGTAATAAGTGTCAGAGTTGGATATGATTGTGGTTGGTTGGTTTGGTTATTTTTTTTTCCTTGATTATAATTCATATAATTCTGTAATTCTGTTTGTTTGGTTTAAATCTGTAATTTTATTCCGAATGATGATTCTGATACTTTCGAACAGTTCGAGACAAAATGTATGTTTGTTTGGTTGATGATAGCAAAGATAGGTGTTGATACCTGTTACCTGTAAAGAATTTTGATTTCAAAGAAAGAATCATCAAAGCTTAATGGTTATATTTTAGTTTTAATGAATTCTTTTTCATCAATTTCTATATCAGTCGTTCGGTAAAAAAGTGAACCATTTTTTTGATTTGATTAGATCCTTGACAACATCGTTGAATCGGAAATCTTTTTTTGGAATTTTATTATTAAAAAATTGCGGATTCCTGTTGAAATGAAAAGATGCTAAATACTTTATGAAACAATAAAATATCCTGGATCAGATCATGTTATTTATCTTCGTTTTGTTTTTTTTTACATTGAAAATCAAACAATTCAGATAATCAAACATTTTCAGTTGGCTATAGCTTGAAATCACCTGTATACCTTTCTTATTGATTTCATTTTTCAAAATTTCATTTTCCATTTCTAAACAATTTTGGGTTGGATGGTCGATTTGAAGAAAAAAAAACATTCAATTTTGTTTTTTTACGCTCAATAAATCTACATCATCGACCAAAAAAAAAAGCAAACGCCATTCCTACACACACACAATTTTATTCCAATACATATATTATATATGAGCCATCAAAATGATAATCATCATCATCATGATGATGGCAGACTTGATGGCGTTCGGCTTCAAGCGATTAATAATAAAAACTACAACTACGAATCATCATTGTCGATGGCAACAGAAGGCCATCATCATCATCATCATGGTAACCAATTTTCATCATCATCATCTTGATGGCATTAATCACACACACCACACACAATGATGATGCAAAGAATAATGATATAGAGAGAGAGAGAGAGAGAACGAATAAACAACAGCTGTTTTTCGAAAAAAAATGTATTTATTGAATTTTTCATTGGAAAATTACATCTTTGATTCAGAACTGGATTCAAATCTGGTATTTCTTTTTGGTTTTTGCCACCGTTTCCGCACACACACATATAGGATATATGAAAGTGACGCACACACAGGTGTTTTTTGCTTTTTACGAATTTTCTTTTTTCCACACCCCCACACCTCCCAATGGTTAATTCTTGTAACGGTATTTATTAATAACCCCCCCCCCTCAAAAATAAAATTTATTTAAATGGGCCGATATAATCAATCTATCTCTATTCATTCATTTTTGTGATTTGTATGTAATTTCATGCACAATAATCACATATAATAAATAAATTGAGTCGAAATAGCCGTCATAATCAACCACACAGCCACCACCCAGTTTTTAATACAAACCCACACACACACACACATCATCCATATAATCACCATTTTGAACCAACCAAAAAACCAAAACTAAAAATGAAATGAAAAACAAGGAAAAAAAGCCATCAAAATGAATGAATACTGCAGCATTTTTCTGATTCTAAAATATTCCATTTTAATTTCGGGTTTGTTTTTTTTATCTTTCAATCGAAATTCTTCGTCATTTTCTGGTTACTATAGTTGTGTGTTGTGTTGGTGTGTGTGTGTGCATCATTCATTCATTCATTCAATGACAAAAAGTTAGTTAGTTAATTCAAGTTAGATGATGATGATGGGGATTGTTGTTGTTGATATTAATGCGAAGGAGGGATATGGTGGGGGGTTAAATGATGAACGAAACGAAACGAAACAAAATTCATGCTCGACAAGGCACAGAACGCCATGGTAATAATAATAATAATAATGATGGCGGCTGCTATTTTCAAATATATCGATGATGATGATGTTTCGGTATATCGCCTATTCCTCGCTTACAATGCCGAAAATTATTTAATCGCTTCTTTTTCGCTTCTAGTTGATTTTCTTATAAGAAATCGGTTTTAGGTTTTTGTTTGACCATTAAAAACATCCCTAAACATTCATTCGGTGTTAAAAAACACACATCCAGATTATGTTATTTTTAGTTTTGGCTCAAAAAAAAATGATTCTTTCAAAATTCCGATATGGTAGATTTTTTTTCATTAACACTTAAGCCTAACCTTAATTCAAAGAAAAAAATCCTTCATTTGACAAAGGAATTTATTAACACTGCTGCACACACAATCTGTTCCAATATTTTCTCCACTTTCTGGTATTCATTTCATCAAAATTTCAACCAAGAAAAAAAGAAATGTCGATTTGGCATATTTGGTTTTCTTTCGTTTCGTATTTTTTTTCTGGTTTTTTTGCCATAACCTAGCGGTTGTCATCATCATCATGTCCTCGATTATAGCATTCATGTTTCTCTTCGTTGAATATCTGTCGTGTCTATCAAAAAAGAAACCTTACATTTCGCACACACACAGCATACAATCAATTTTTTTCCATTCCATTCTTTGCTGTTTTTTCCTCGATACACAACACAACACACATAACACAAAAGATCTATTTCCAAACTAGCTTTTTTTTCTCTCTCTCTCTCTCTCTCTTTTCACCTCCACCAACCATCCATCTATCATTGTTGGTTGGCCACCCCAAAAAAACTAAGTTTATCCTGACCCGAACCAACCAACCAACCAGCCAGCCTGAACACCACCCAAAAAAACAAACCCCCCGATCAACACACAATGGCAATCAGCCAAAAACAGAACAGAAAAAAAAGAATGTCAGATCCAAAAAAATGAGAGAGAGAGTTTCACAACAACAAAAAAACCAGGCTTTTTTTTTTGGCCAGGGCCATTTTTTTTTCTTGTTCGTTCGTTCTGAATGTGGTTATTATCATTTTGAATCAAGCAAACATACACACATCGGTGGAGTAGAAATAGTGGTGGTGGTGGTGATGGTGAATGTTTGTTATTAACGATGAATGAATGAATGGCGGCAGCAGGACACGATAACGATAACGACGACGGCAACATGATGTGACTCAAAAAAAAAACTACATTAAAATTTCATAATTATAAGGACAATTTTCATATAGAATTCAATGATAAAATATCCTTATAATTTTGAATGATTGATATATGATGATGATGATGATCATACCATAAATATACGGACTTTGACTCGTCTCTATCGTATCGTATCGTCGTATCCATCGTCAAATCAAATCAGCAAAATAACAACAACAACAGCACACACACTGGATACAAAACAAAACAAAATAAAAACTTGGCAATGATGATGATGGTTGATGGTGGAGTTGTTAGTTTTTGTGTGTGTGCTGAAGCTGAAATTTTTTTTTCCTGCCTGCCTGCCTGCCTGATATTTGTTGTTGTTTTGAATTTCGTTTTGATGATGATGATGATGATGAACGAGAGAAAGAAGGATCCATGCATGCACTGTATACAACACAATTTGAGCAATTTTTTCATCATCATCATCGTTGTCGTGGTTGTTCGTTCTGAATAGATTTTCTGGCCATTTTTTTTTTGTTTCGAATGAAATTTTTTCCACTGAAACAGTGTGTTCTTTTCTTTTCTTTTCGGAATGCGTGAGTTTTGGCTATTTTTTTTCTTCTCGTTTCGTTTCGTTCGTGATGATTGTTAAAAGAAAATTTTTTTTCCAATTCAATCATCAAACGAACGAAAAAACACATTTCAGATCCGTTGATAATAATGATGATAGTTATAGATCGATTGAGCCAAGAAAAAAAACGTAATAAATGAATGGCCCATTCCAAAATTGGAAAATTGGAAATTTTTTTTTTGTTGCCAAAAAAAAGAGATCATTCGATATATAGTAGTAGTTTGTGGTAGTGGTATGATGGTGATGGTAGTGGTAGTATTCGGAATGCAAAATCCTATTCACATCAAATAATAGAAATGAGCGGAGGGAGTATGTTCATCTTATCTGTCAAATTTTTTTTATATAGAGATAGATGGGATAGATAGATGGAATGGGTGTAAGTTGTTGATGGTGGTGTTGGTGGGGCAGGCGGGGGGATGATGAAGAGAATGAGCGAAAAAAAACAAGAATTTCATCATTCTTTCCACCACCAAAAGACTATATTTGTATTACGTGTGTTTTCTTCTCAATTTCTGCGTCATCATTATTTTGAATGAAACAAAAAAAAAACGAAACGAAAAGAAATGAAAAGAATCCAAATGTGCAGGAGATCCAAGGACGAAATGTGGATGATTTTTTCCATTTTGGTTTGGCTGGCTGGTTTTTCCATTTTGGCCTGCTCATTTGAATGAATGAATATTTGGGAAAAGAAAAAAATGGGAAATTAACAAAAAATAAAACTATAAGGATATAGGGCTTGAACTGATCTGATTTGAAATGATTGACCATCATCCGACATAAAATTCATCAATATGAATGACATCCATATGAACAAACGCACCATCAGAATGGAATTTATTCATTGATGGAACATACCATTATGTTCAGTAGCAAGCAAACGAACAAAAAAAAATTAATTGTCACCATTCATTGCATGGATGACCAACTAGAATTGGGTAAAACACAGCAATCAGTGTTCTAATTAACTTCAACTCTCTCTCTTTATCTCTCCTGTGCTTGTTTTCGGTGTTTTTTTAGGTTTTATCACACACACAGTTGGCCCAATGATAATCATGATCATTGTCGACTATTTTAACTTATTCAAGTCATTTCATTCATTCAGTTAGCCATTCACAATAGTTCGGAAAAAGAAAAATAACTTTGAAAAACGAAAAAGAAAAAAGATCCCTGATTGCCGCCATCAAAAGTTAATAATTGAGTGTATTTCGCGAGAGAGAGGTATATATAAAATACACACGACGACGACGACGACACTTGAATACGAAGATGGAAAAAAAAACTCGTATCTCTTTTCAGTTATTTTCTGAATTCAAGTTTTTTTCTTTTTTTACGTTCATTCAAATACACCAAAGATCATCATCATCATCATTGGAACATTGTTTGTTTGCTATTGTTTGCCCGAAGGCAAACATATAATTCGACAAACTTGCTGCGCAAGCTTTTTTTTAATTTATTTGAATTTGCGATGTTTTTTTCTTAAAAAAAAATGATGAGGATGATAATTTTCTTTCTGACCGCGTGTTTGGTTTGTGTGTGAAAAAAACCAAGCCAAACTTACCCAAGCCCAATTATATATGATGGTCATGATTTGGTTGAAATAGTCGTTTTTTTTGTTTGTTGAGATTCTGTGTGGATCAGTTGGATTCGCTTCAATGATAATGATGGTGGGTAAAGTTTACAAACAAATAATTGTTCACACAATGCTAGTTGTTCAATTATCATCATCATTAATGTTGAAATCTCAGAAAAAGTTTACCAAAACAACAAAAATGATAACGGAAATGATTGAAAAAACCCAATCATCATCATAGATTCAACAAACAAACAAACAAACAAAAAAACCTAGGTCCAAAAACATATGTGTCACATGGTCACATTTGAAAATTTCATTTATGGGTGTTTAGGAATACTGTGTGTGTGTGTCATTTGATTGAACGAAAGAGAGAGAGAGAGAGAGAAGAAAAAAATAACCCAGAGTGACATGCCGAATCATCGGTTGAAAAAACGGGACCTGTCAAAAACACCTTTCGTTCTTCTATTTGTTTCTCCATTCTGTTTTCTGTGTTTTTTTCTCATTCATTCATTCATTCATTTTTTCCAAGCAGAAAATCTTCTCAATATTGGTCTGACTTTGCTAAATTTAATTTTCTGTTGTTTGTCTCGAAATTGAATCTCTAGGACCCTAAGCTTGAAATGGACCAAAAAAAACGACGACGAGTGAAAAAAGAAAACAAACGACCGATCAATTCGCTGAATCAGTTGAACAACTAAGGAAGAAAAAAAAATTTTGACATTCAAATGTAAAATTATTCGGTTTTTCACTGGTGGTGGACAAAAGTGTCATTGCAAAGCCAAAAATGAAATGTGAGATTTTCATTCTCTTTCATTTTCCCTTGATTTTGATTTTGTCCGAATGTTTGTTTGCGAGATTGAAAAGGAGGAAAATAAAATGACCTTAGAGTTTGTTTTTTTTATATAGAAAATGAAAAAAGGGGGAAGAAAAACTGATCAAAAATTGATCAATTTTTGATTTCAATCCGTTCAGTTCAGATCAGAAAGAAATCAAGAATCTTTCAGTTGAGTGTGATAAGGGAAGAAAACAAAAAAAGTTTTTGAAAGAATTTTTCTTGGAAAGTTTTCCACATTGTTACCACGGAATTTATCGAATTGATAATTTGGAAATCTGTGAATAGAGAATATGCAAAATTAGCAACAACAACAAAAAAAAAATCAATAAAATTTAGGTGAAAAAAAAACAAACAAGAAACGAAAACTAAAAAATTTGGAAATAAGATTTTTATAGAGTCGCGCGAGTCGTCGTGGTCGTTCTCATAGCCGTTTTTCAATTGCCTCCTGTTTTTTTTTTTAATTCAGAGTAGCGCGCGCGGTTTGTTTGTTAATCTGTGTTAACTAAGTTTGAGCAAATGTTTCACACAATCCAGGAACCATTTTACGGTAAATGATAATTAGATTGGCAAATCATCAGAGATCGCCAATCAATGTAAATCGAAACCAAAGAGAATTTTCAATTTTCAAATTTCAAACATTTACAGTTTTCAGGAAATTTGATGTTTGGTGTTTTCTAAGATTGATTTTTTTTAAAAGGGTAAAATTCGTTAATAGTGTGTTACGGTAAAATCTGTAACGTATTATATGAACGTTTTGAAAAAAACTATGACTCAAAAAAAAACATTCGATTTGCGCTTGAGCACAAATCTTCGATTCATATCCTTTTTCCGTCTAGTGCTTTCTGTGATTCAGTAGTTATTCTATGTTTACCTGTCATATTCATCAGTTCGTTATTTTCTAAAAAAAGCTCTCTGTTAATTATAATGAAATTAGATTTGAGTGACCAACAAGTTTGGTGACCCGTACGTGATTATCATATTCTTTATCAACATGATTGACTCAAAAAAATTCGACAGATCGAAATTCTGAACAACAACCAGTTAATGTTTTTGATGTCCCATATTGCAAACTATCGATACTGTGATGGTAAATTTCAAGAATGACAGGCAATCTTTAAACAACATGATCAATGAATTAATGAAATCTTGTCCTGCACAAAATGTTTTTTTCCGTATCTATAAAAGATAATTGTTGAATTTCTTTTTCATGGTCCAAAGACACAACCCTATTTATATAACATTGTTCAAACCAAATAAATTTAATGGCAAAAATTATGACGATGGATCCAAAATCAGGAATCTATTATCTTCTATGGATGAAAACTCACAACACAATGCCTATCAAAAATATTTTTCAATTAGAAAAATCCAACAAAACAAAGTTTTGAATGAATCGCAAATCTAAATGAATTCTCTAAATCATCGTTAACTCATCAAACATCCAAATTTAACAAATTTAAAGTTTGAGTGAAGTTTCAAGAATAAAGTTTCTTTTTGTTTTTCGTGACAAAAGCCAACAGGATTCGAACCTGCACGGGAATATTCCAATGGATTTCGAAGATTTGAAAAAAAAGAATTTTTAATATTTTTTTTAATAAAGTATTTAAAATCTTTGAAAGAGTATTTCATTTTGGGGGGGCTGTTATAAATTGTGAACTTTTGTAACATACTTGTATTTGATAATATAAAGCAAATAAGAAAATAAGTTACAACGTCCAGTTGTGAAGCTGAATCCAAAGCACTTCTGGATGGTTATTGTAATAACAAACAAATATACATGTAGACAGATCGATGGCGACAGAACGAATAATATTTTATTGAGCACTTTCAGATATTTATATCAATAGCACACAGCTATTCATAAATGTCATAACAGTTATCATTTATTGGTTCCAACAAGATAAATAATCCACAATTATCTTATCCACCTCGATTCGGTTATACATGTATGAATTCTCAGGTTACGCCATTATCATATAAAGAAGCATTAAACATGCCTGATTCACGTGAATGGAAATCAGCAGTCGTATGGTATTGATTATTATGATACTGCATCCCCAACACCAGATCCATAATTATGTTATTCGCTGTGGTAACCAATCAACGATTCATATCTAAAATAGTATCAAATAGTATCTACATCACCGTTACCGAAACATGGAATTCAATTCCGGTTTCGGACCTTGAAAAACTAGTAGAATCAATGCCAAAACTAATTAAAAATGCAAAAAAGCAAATGGCCAACAAATATTCATTATTAATTTGTAAAATATTAAAAAAAAATTTTGTAAAAATATCAAATAATAAATAAATTAGAATACTTTTTATTTTAAACTTGCAAAAAATATAACGCGACTTTTGTAAACCAATAAAAATAACTTATAGATAATTTTTCCTTCAAATTCTATATGAATCATTGGTGTTTTCATTCATCATTCAGTGGATAATGTAGTAAAATTTAAATAATGTAAACTCTTAACACGTTGAAAACAATGTAAATCGTTTTTGTCTATAAATATTAGAAATGTAATTAGATTAAAATCAAAAATTTATATATAGATCAATAATCATCAATCAGATGAATATATAGATCTGATCTAATGTTATCTGATGAAAATCTGTTATTCAATGGTTTTTCAATCACTTTTATATTCACTTATCATTAATCTCTCTATCTCTCTCTATAATATCAATACATCTTTTTTGATGTTTTGATCAAAATCTAAATATCATTTCAAAAAAAAATTCCAATGTTAATGCATCTAAGCATTTCAAGTTAGTTAATAAACTAAGAAGAAGATGAAAATTTACAAAGAAAATCATTATATAAAGATAACATATAAATAAATGGAAGTCAAAGGTCAAATGTGAAATCTGTTTACGTTGAAATTCATTGATTTAAAAGTGAAGAAGAAGAAAACAAACGAAAGTTTTTCAATGAACGTGACCAGAACAAAGATAAATGATGATGATGATGAAAGGTAAAGATAGGTAGGTAAAACGAAGAAGAAAAAGAATGTTTGAAGTTTGTCTACCTTGTAGCTGAAATAATTTTTTTTCTCTGATTTTGGTCGGTTCTTCAAGATTCCAGACTTGAAGTTATATCTTCACTGACCGAAGAAGAGACTTTGGCAATCAAACTTCAAACATTTTCGAAACGTATTTTTTCACGAATTTTCATGTCTAAAATTGCTCATTTATCATCATCATCAATTGATGATTATTGTGGTGAAAATGAAATGAAAGAATTTGATTCCATTTTTGAAATGTTTGCTGTGTATCTTAATCTCCAATAACTTAGATCAAAAAATTCACCAAGAAATGAATCTTCGAATCATGAAAGATCAAAATAACGAGGATTTGGTACTTTTGTAATTCAATCAATCAAAAAAATTGATTTTTTTTCAATTAAAACCTATATTTGATTTTTGATTTTTTTGGTTTAATCAAAAATTTTAAAGTATTTTTCGGGAAAATTTTAAAATTTTTGAAATGAAAATGAAAACGAGATTTCATTCGGTTTTTTATAGTTCGAAGATTTGCTTCTTCTTTTGGGTTTTTTGTTTGTTTGTTTCAATCAATCAATCGATTCAGGATTTCTGGATTCAATATGGCCAATTAGTTCTTCTTCGTTAAAATAATGGCTTAATGAAATCATTTTTCTGGTGCATCCTGAACGTGAAAATCCACATGCAGTCGAAATAGAAAAAAAAAGTTGAACGACGAATGAACAAACACAGACAACATTACACAGACAGCATACACGCACAGCATTACATTGAATAGGGAGACATGCACACTATAATTTAAGCGAACAAAAATGAAAATAAGCGAAAAAGCGTCTTTTCCACTGTCAATATAAACCGTTTTTTTTACAGTCAAAAAAATTGTCTTTCGGCCTTGATTTTTAATAGAAAACTTTTTATTAATTTAGTCATTATCAATATTAAACAAAATTACAAATCTAATTTGTAATTTTTAAATCTTAATTACAAATTATCTGCCATTGTTTGGCTTGATTCCTGTAACCTATACTAGGTTTTTATTTTATTTTTGATTTACAAATTTGGATCAATGTTCGGGATTAAATTACTTAAAAAATTATAGGTAACATCGTCATTAATCTCTATAATCTCTAATAACAACTAATCCTTGATGAAATTTCTTTTTTTGGATTATAAAAATATAGATTCAATGAATCGATGATTCGATGATTCGATGTTTTTTTGGAAATGTTTGCCTTTTTGCTGTAATCAATCCATTGTTTATCTTGTTTCTTCGAATGTGAATTATTCGATAGGTTTCAAATTTCGAAATTCAAGTTTTTCTCTTGCTTATCGACCATGTGTTTTTTTTTGCTTTCCATCGATCCAAATGTAGGATTTTGTTTAGATAAATCTTTTTGTTTGTTTTGTTTCAAATTCTTCAGAAAAAATGTTTATATTTTACTGAAGAATTATGGTCATCATTTATCGATTATCGATGGACAGAACATTCCACAATTTTTAAACAAAACGTTTTTTTTTTTGCTATGTTTCAAATGTTTTTGTCCAGTCCCTGCTTCATTCTTCTTGTTGTTTATCATTCCATTTCAGTCTCAAGTTATGTTGGTTATATCGCGATTTAACACTGTCGACGGTTTTATGGTCGTCATAGTATCATCATCCTAAATAATAATCATTTACATTACTGGTTACAACTTGTTTATAAATATTTGTTATTGAAAAAAAAACTTTCGAAACAATTTTTTTTCGAAACTGATCACATTTAAACCAGAAAAAGTGAACGTTTTTGAAATGCCAAATAGAAAAACAAAACAAAAAACGTTTCTTTGATGATGTCATAAATCAAACCAAACCAAACAAACAAATCAACCAGCCAGTCGATTGATTAAAAAATTGTCCTTGATTTTTGGTTGGATAAATGTTCAACTTACCAATATTCATCATCATTTTGGATTTCAGAAAATTTTGTTTTGTTTTTTACCTAAAATCACAAAATTGTGTCTATAAAAGATTATCATTCGATTGGCCTAAAATGTATAGGACATTATCATTAGTTTGATCGATTTGATTCGAATTAATGATTGGTTATTGGACATTTTAAATCATCATCATTTGTATCGCATGTTTCATGTTCCTGTCACATATAACAACCATTCATTTGATGATGATCAAATATCAATCAATTTTTCAATTGCCCTTTTTTCATTGCTTGTCACCCAAAAAATCAATCAAAATCTCTGATGATTATAGATCAGATATGCAGAAAATCTAATCATATTTGGTCATTATCGATTCTTATTTTTCCTTCTTTTCTTTGATTTAATTGGTTTCAAATTGTTAGTTTTGGTTAGTTG